>Ga0066256_1000194_pt1 | contig 260044 bp, 253 predicted proteins | sample ThiBio_1000_biof_FD_87107 | JGI IMG/M metagenome (GOLD analysis project Ga0066256, IMG submission 87107) | Wastewater bioreactor microbial communities from Cape Town, South Africa - Thiocy_expt_1000_biof (version 2) | ecosystem: Engineered > Bioreactor > Thiocyanate-remediating >...
ATCCGCCACAACGTCGCCGTGCGCGCCTTGTTCGATCGACTGGTCGCTCGCGGCAAGCCACGCAAACTGGCGCTGGGTGCCGCCATGCGCAAGCTGCTCCACCTCGCTTGGGGGGTTATCCGCTCAGGTAAGAATTTCGACCCCAGCATCGCGCTTGCCTGACGGACGGCAAGACGGTATCTGCCGCGGGAGACTCGGCGCGTGTCGGCTTGCTCAGGCCTTGGCCGCCGGGCGCCGGTTGTTGCGGCGGCGCTGGTTGCCGGCGGCGTGATCGCCGCGGCCCTGCGGCGCGTAGCCGTTCGGCCGTGCCGCGCCGGCGGGCTTGCCCTGGCGCGGTGCCCGCGACTGCTGGCGCTGACCGCCGCCACCCTGCTTCGGACGCGGCGCGCCGGCATCCAGTCGCAGCGGGGCGGACGGCTCGTAACCGGCCACGGCGGTGATCGCGATGTCCTGCTTGAGCAATTTGCGGATGTCGAACAACAAGCCGGATTCGTCATGGCTGACCAGCGACAGCGCCAGGCCTTCCATGCCGGCGCGGCCGGTACGGCCGATCCGGTGCACGTAGTCTTCGGCCACCGACGGCAGGTCGAAGTTGATCACGATCGGCAACTGCTCGATGTCGATGCCGCGCGCGGCGATGTCGGTGGCGACCAGCACGGTGACGCGGCCGCTCTTGAAATCGCTGAGGGCGCGCGTGCGCGCGTTCTGGCTCTTGTTGCCGTGGATCGCGGCGCTGCGCAGGCCCGAGGCGTTGAGGTAGGTGACCAGCTTGTCGGCGCCGTGCTTGGTGCGGCTGAACACCAGGCTCTGGCGGCGGCTGTCCTGCGACAGCACGTGCAGCAGCAGGTCGCGCTTGCGCGAGGCGTCCACCGGGTGCACCTGGTGGCTGACCAAGGCGGTCACGGTGTTCGGCGCCGAGACCGAGATCTCGCGCGGGTTGTGCATGAACTCCATCGCCAGCGTCTTGATCGCCGGTGCGAAGGTGGCCGAGAACAGCAGGGTCTGGCGCTTCTTCGGCACCACCTGCAGGATGCGCTTCAGCGCCGGCAGGAAGCCCATGTCGAGCATGCGGTCGGCTTCGTCCAGCACCAGCGTTTCCACCGCGGAGAGGTCGAGCGTGCGCTGCTGCAGGTGGTCGATCAACCGGCCCGGGGTGGCAATGACGATGTCCACGCCGCGGCGCAGCGCATTGATCTGCGGACCCATGCCGACGCCGCCGAAGATGGTGGTGGCGCTGACGTGGATGTGCTTGCCGTAGTCGCGCATGTTCTCGTGGATCTGCGCGGCCAGCTCGCGGGTGGGGGTGAGGATCAGTGCGCGCGGGCGGCGGGTCATGGTCTGCCCGCTGGTCGACAGTTTCTGCAGCAGGGGCAGGGCGAACGCGGCGGTCTTGCCGGTGCCGGTCTGGGCGGCGGCGAGCAGGTCGTGACCTTCCAGCGCCGGCGGGATCGCCGCGGCCTGGATCGGGGTGGGATTGGCGTAGCCGTAATCGGCGAGCGCACGCAACAACGCGGGCGCAAGGCCCAGCGAATCGAAGGACATGAAACACTCCTGGGCAACCCGGAGTGTTCATACCGTGTTGCGAAGCAAAGGGAAGGGGGCGGCAGGTGCCGCTGCCATCGTGAAGACGACGGCCCGGCAAGTATAGCGGATTCGGCGCGCCGGCGTCTGCCCCTTCGGGCAGGAGTCAGCGCGGGTGGTGCGCCACCACCAGGTAGCTGTTGAACGGGGTGCGCCCACGCAACGGCTCGATGCGCACCTCCAGCCCCGCCTGCTCGAGTGGCTCGCGCAATTCGCCGGCACTCGGATAATGCTGCGCACCGCCGGAAATCCAGCCGGAAGCATGCAGAAAGAACTCCTCCACGCGGGTGGCGTGGAAGCGCCAGTTGGCCTCGCGCAGTACGTTGCGGATGATCAGGCAGCCCTGCGGCGACAGGTGCCGGGCGGCGTCCCGCAGCAGGGCCGGCTGGCGCACGGCGGGCAGATAGTGCAGTACGTCGAGCAGGGCGACATGGCCCTGCTGCGCGGGCAGTTCGGCGGCGTCGGCCTGTTGCAGCCGCATCATGGCATCGAGTCCCGCGCGTTGCACCGCACGTTGGCCCGCCAAGATCTTGCGCGGGTCGTGGTCCAGCCCGAGGTAGGGCTGGTGGTGGCCTTGCGCGTGCAGGTACTGGCCCAGCAGGCCGATGCCGCAACCGATGTCCAGCAGCGGCAATGCGGTGCCGTCGATCCGCGCCGCCACGGCCGCGTAGACCGGGTCGCTGGCCAGCTTGCCGCGCACATAGCCACGCTGCAGGCTGCCCTGATAGAGCCGGGCGATGCGTTGCCGGGTGTGACGGTCCATGCGCGTCCCGCGTGCTGAAGATGCGGCCAGCCTAGCAAGCTTGCCGGGACGGTGCGGGGTTGCGTGGCGGGCCGGCCTCGTGCATACCGTGCGCAGCGCTGGCCGACGGCCGCTCCCTGGAGTTCCGCGATGTCATGGTTTGCACCCCTGCGCCAACTCGATGTCACCCAGCGGCATACGGTGGCGGCGAGCTTCCTGGGCTGGACGCTGGATGCGTTCGACTTCTTTCTGCTGGTGTTCGTGCTGGGCGACATCGCCGACGATTTCCACGTGCACAAGACCGAGGTGACGCTGGGCATTTTGCTGACCCTGGCGGCCCGCCCGCTCGGCGCTCTGCTGTTCGGCAGGCTGGCCGATCGCTACGGGCGCCGGCCGGTGCTGATGTTCGACGTGCTGCTGTTCTCGTTGCTGGAACTCGCCTGCGCCTTCGCGCCGACGCTGACCGTGTTGCTGGTGCTGCGCTTCGCCTTCGGCATCGCGATGGGCGGCGAGTGGGGCATCGGCGCTTCGCTGGCGCTGGAGAGCATCCCGGCGCGTTCCCGCGGCATGGTTTCCGGGCTGCTGCAGAGCGGCTACCCGTGCGGCTACTTTCTCGGCGCGATCGCCTACTGGGTGGTATTCGACGTGCTGGGCCTGGGCTGGCGCGCGATGTTCGTCGTTGGCGTGCTGCCGGCGTTGCTGGTGCTGTATCTGCGCAGCAAGGTGCCCGAGTCGCCGGTGTGGCAGGCGGGACAGGTGGGCAGGCAGCGGCGGAGCCTGCGCGATTCGATGCGCGGGCAATGGAAGCGACTGCTGTACATGATGTTGCTGATGATGGCGTTCAACATGTTCAGCCATGGCTCGCAGGACATGTATCCGACCTTCCTCAGATCGCAGTTGCACCTGCAGGTCGGCGCGGTGACCGTGCTGACGATGCTGCTCAACGCAGGCGCCATCCTCGGTGGTCTGAGCTTCGGCGCCTGGTCCGAACGCATCGGGCGGCGGCGGGCGATGATCGTGGCGGCGCTGCTGGCCTTGCCGTGCATTCCGCTGTGGACGCATGGCGGCTCGCTGGTGCTGCTCGGGTTGGGCGCGTTCCTCATCCAGGTGATGGTGCAGGGGGCCTGGGGCATCGTGCCGGCCTACCTCAACGAGTTGTCGCCCGACGACGTGCGCGGCACCTTGCCCGGCTTCGCCTACCAGCTGGGCAATCTTCTGGCCGCGAGCACGGCCACCGCGCAATCGTGGCTGGCCGACCGCAGCGGCGGCAACTATGCGCTGGTGATGGCGGGGTGGATGGCCGTGGTCGCCGTCGCGCTGGCGCTGCTGGCCTGGCTGGGGCCGGAGGTGCGCGGTACGCGCTTTGGCAGGTCGCACTCCTGATAGAATCGCCGGTTTGCGCCCTCTTGCGAGACACATGATGAAAGCTGGAAAGGACAAGGTGGTTTCCCTGCACTACACGCTGACGGTGGCCGGCGACAAGGTCGAAAGCTCGCACGACCGCGACGAGCCGTTGTGGGTGCTGCTTGGCCACGGCCAGCTGATTCCCGGTCTGGAAGCCGCCCTGGAAGGCCACGAAGCCGGCGAGAATCTCGCGGTGGACGTGGCCGCCGTGGACGCCTACGGCGAGCGCCAGGAAGGCCAGATCCAGCGCATGTCCAAGAAGTACTTCCCGCAGGCCAGCCGACTCAAGCCCGGCATGGTCACCGTGCTGCAGCTGAAGCAGGGCGGCCAGCGCGCCGTCACCGTGCACAAGGTCGGCATGAGCACGATCGACGTGGATCTCAACCATCCGATGGCCGGCAAGGACCTGCATTTCGATGTCGCCATCGGCGAGGTGCGCGAGGCCACCGAGGAAGAACTCCAGCACGGCCATGCCCATCCGCCGGGCAGTGCGGAGCACTGAGCAGGGGATATCGAATCAAGGCAATGACGGCGCCCTCGGGCGCCGTCATTCGTTGGCCCTCTCCCTTCCACGGGAGCGTTGGAGAGGGGTAGCCCGGGCGACCCGCGAAAGTCCCACTGCGGGTGAAAGGTCCGGATGAGGGCCGGCAATTCGTGCAGGCGCGCACCCTGTGCGCGACGATCTTCGCCGCGTAACGAAAGGCATCGTGCACAGGGTGCGCTCCTGCAGGGTTCCGGCCCGTGTGGCCCCTCAATCCAGCACCCGCTTCCCGTACGCGAAATGATCGCCCCAGTACGGCCCGTCGATGTCGTCCAGCCGCACCGTGCCACCGCTGTTCGGCGCATGCACGAAACGCCCCTTGCCGACGTACACGCCGACGTGGCTGATGCTGCCGCCGATGTCGAAGAACACCAGGTCGCCGCTGGCCAACTGGGTCATGCGCTTCACCTTGTGCGCGCGCATCGAGGCCATGGCGTGCGAGGTGCGTGGCAGGGCGATGCCGGCCGCCGTGCGGTAGATGTAATCGACCAGCCCGCTGCAGTCGAAGCCGCCGGCCGGCGTGTTGCCGCCCCAGCGATAAGGCGTGCCCACCAGGCCGATCGCGCGGAACAGGATGTCGTTGGCTTCGCCCGCGCTGGCGGCTGACGGTGCGCGTGGCGGCAGGTCGGCCAGCGCGGAATGCGAAGTCCTGTAGGTCGGCTCGCGATGGTGCGGCGCGCTGGCGCAAGCGGCCAGCAACGCGAGCATGGCGCCGAGCAGCAAGGCGTGCGTCATGCGCCGGGCGGCGGCGATCGACGTGACGCGGCGTGTTCGGTCCATGCGCATGGCGGGGTCCCGGCTTGAGTCGGGCTGAGGTTATCAAATCAATGGGTTGGAAGAAAGTTCTCACAAGTTGGTGCAGTTGTGGCCATACCGCGGTATCGGCGCAGCTGGTTACAATCCGTCGATGGATTCGGATCGCGACGATGTGTTGATCCTTGGTGGCGGCGTCATCGGGCTGGCCTGTGCGCTGCAACTGCGCAAGGCCGGTGCCAGCGTGCGCGTGCTGGAGCAGGGCACGCCCGGTTGCGGCAGTTCGCACGGCAACTGCGGCACCATCACGCCCAGCCATGCGGCGTCGCTGGCCATGCCGGGAATGATCGGCGTGGCGTTGCGGTCGATCGCCCACGCCGACGCGCCGCTGTATCTCGACCCGCGCCTGGACGGGCCGCGGCTGCGCTGGCTGCTGGGTTTCGCGCGCCATTGCAACTGGAGCGACTTCCATGCGGCGACCCATGCGCGGCTGGCGATCCTGCAGCGCTCGCGCCGGTTGCTCGGCGAGCTGGTGCGTGACGAAGGGCTCGACTGCGAGTTCAGCGAGCAGGGTACCTTGCATGTCTACCGCACGGACCGGCTGCGCCAGGCGGACGAGAAGGGGCATGCGGCGCTGCTGGAAAAACTCGGCGTGACGGTGCAGCGCCTGGACGGCGCCGAGGTCGAGGCGATGGAGCCGGCCTTGAAGCCGGGCGTGGCCGGCGGCGTGCTGCATCCGCAGGATGCCTCGCTGCGGCCGGACCGCTACGCGGCCGAGCTGGCGCGCCGCGTGCTCGAACGCGGCGGCACGATCGAGAGCGGTGCGTGCATCGAGGGCTTCATCACCGACGGTACGCGGATCACCGGCGTGCGCACTTCTCGCGGCGCGTTCCGCGGCGAGCGCATCGTGATGGCGCTGGGCGCGTGGTCGCCGCTGCTGGCACGACAACTGGAGCTGCGCCTGCCGATGCAGCCGGGCAAGGGTTATTCGATCACCTGGGATCGTCCCGCGCTGGCGCCGCGCCGTGCGCTGAGCCTGCGCGAACCTTCCGTCTGCGTCACCTGCTGGAGCGACGGTTTCCGGTTGGGCAGCACGATGGAGTTCTCCGGCTACCGCACCGGGCTCAATCGCACCCGTCTGGAGGCGCTGCGCCGCGGCGCCGCCGCGAACCTGCGCGAACCGGCCGGTGGCCGGTTGTTGGAGGAATGGTGGGGTTGGCGACCGATGAGCGTCGACGAAGTGCCGATCATCGGCCCCAGCACGCGCTGGACCAATCTGTGCCTGGCCACCGGCCATGGCATGCTGGGGGTGAGCATGTCGGCGGCCACCGGTGAACTGGTGGCGTCGCTGCTGGCCGGCACGCCGGCGCTGCTCGACGCCACCCCCTACGCACCCGCGCGTTTCGGGCTGTAGCGATCGCGGCGCCATCCGTCGGCGCCTCCCACGAACGCCGAGGAGCATGCGATGACGGCAAGCCATGACCTGATCGTGCTGGGCGCCGGTTCCGGCGGCCTGGCCACGGCCTTTCGCGCAGCCAGGCATGGTGCCCGCGTGGCCCTGGTCGAGCCGCGAGAACTGGGCGGCACGTGCGTCCATCGCGGCTGCGTGCCGAAGAAGGCCATGTGGATCGCCGCGCAATGGGCGCAGGAGCAGCGCTGGGCGACAGCGCTGGGGTTCGATGCACAGCCCGGGCCGCTGGACTGGCGGCACTTTCGCGAGGTGCGCGTGGCCTACATCGGAGGCATCGACCGTCGCTATGCCGAACGGCTGGAGCAGGCCGGTGTCGAGCTTGTGCGGCAAGCCGCGCGATTCGTCGCGACGGACACGGTGGAGCTGGCCGATGGCCACCGTGCGCAGGCGCCGCACGTGGTGATCGCCACCGGCGCACGGCCGCGTCGGCTGGATCTCCCCGGCTTCGATCTGGGTCTGGTGTCGGACGACATCTTCGCGCTCGACGCCGCGCCCGCGCGCGTGGCGATCGTCGGCGGCGGTTACGTGGCGTCGGAGTTCGCCGGCTTGCTGCGGGCGCTCGGCTGCAGTGTCGAGATGCTGGCGCGCGAGCGCCTGCTCGGCGGGTTCGACGCGGAACTGGTGCGCGCCCTGCGCGAACACATGCATGGCCAGGGCATCGCCGTGCAGCTGGACACCGACGTGCGCGGCGCACGTCGCACCGACGATGGCATCGTGCTGGACGACGCTGCCGTTGCCGGCACGCGAGGTCCCTACGACGCGGTGCTGTGGGCGGTGGGGCGCGTGCCGAACACCGAATCGCTGGGCCTGGATACTGTCCGCGTGAAGCGGGACGACAAGGGCCACGTCACGACCGATGCCTGGCAGGACACCAACGTCGCGGGCATCCACGCGGTGGGCGACGTCACCGGCCGGCATGCGCTGACCCCGGTGGCGGTGGCCGCCGGGCGCGCGCTCGCCGACCGCCTGTTCGGCGGGCAGGACGAGTCGCGGCTGGATTACCGCAACATCCCCAGCGTGGTGTTCTCCAAGCCACCGCTGGGTCGCGTCGGCCTCACCGAGGAAGAGGCCCGCGAGCGCCACGGCGACGCGGTGCGCATCCACTGCAGCCGCTTCACGCCCATGGCCTGGGCGCTGGTGGGCAAGCGTGAGCAGAGCCTGATGAAACTGGTGTGCGTTGGCGAGGACGAACGCGTCGTCGGCATTCATCTGCTGGGCGCGAGTGCCGACGAGATGCTGCAAGGGTTCGCGGTAGCCCTGAAGCGCGGCATCCGCAAGCGCGATCTCGATGCCACGGTGGCGATCCACCCGACCTCGGCGGAAGAGCTGGTGTTGATGGATTAGTGGCCGCGATCGAAGACTCGGGATTCGGGGGAGCGGCGGCATGCGGGCTTTGGCTTTCGACTCCCCAACCCTGATCCCGGCCCTTAGACTACCCCCATGGACACGTTCACCTTGCACCGGGGCCGCGTACCCCTGCTGATCAGCCTGCCGCACGATGGCAGCTTCATTCCCGCCGACATCGCCGCGCGCATGCCCCCGGCCGCGCGGCGCTCGCCCGATACGGATTGGCACGTGGCGCGATTGTACGAGCCGCTGGCCGAGGCGCTGGGCGCCAGCGTGCTGAAACCTGCCGCCTCGCGTTACGTGGTCGACCTCAATCGACCTGCCGATGGCCATGCGCTGTATCCGGGCCAGCGCGAGACCGGCCTGGTGCCGTTGATCGGCTTCGATGGCGAGCCCTTGTACCGCGACGGCGATGCGCCCGACGCGGCCGAAGTTCAACGGCGGATAAACGATTACTGGCAGCCTTACCACGATGCATTGGCGCAGGAACTTGCGCGGTTGCGGGCCGAACACGGCCGCGTGGTGCTGTGGGAAGGCCATTCGATCCGCAGTCGAGTGCCGATGCTGTTCGAGGGCAGGCTGCCGGATTTCAACCTCGGCACGGCAAACGGGGCGAGCTGCGATGCCGCCCTGCAGATGCGCCTGGCCGATGGCCTGCAGGCGCAGTCGCGCTTCAGCGTTGCGATCAACGGGCGTTTCAAGGGCGGTTACATCACCCGTCATTACGGTCGCCCGGACGCCGGCGTGCAGGCGGTGCAACTGGAGCTGGTGCAGCTCAACTACATGGACGAGGCGAGCTTTGCCTATGACGCGTCGAAGGCGTCGCAGGTGCAGGCGTTGATCGAATCCTTGTTGCGCACCTGTCTGGACTGAACGCAAGAAATTGCCGGTGGCCGGAGCGTTTTTCGACTGTCAAGATCCGGCGCGATCCGGCGCACCGAAATGGCCTGCTGCATTCAGCAGCCGTATGTCCTGTGCGCCGCATTGTCTTGCCGTCGCGCCACCCGAGGCGCCGGGTTCCGGCCGGGCTCGCGGCATTTCTTCTCCGAGGTTTGTCACCATGATGCGTAATGTTCTGATTGCCTCCCTGCTGGTTGCGGGCGTGGCGCTTTCCGGCTCCGTGCTGGCCCAGGCTGCTGCCCCGCAGGCCGCCGCCCCCGCGGCGCAGGCTGCCGTGGCAACCAAGGCCGCCCCGGCGACCGAAGCTGCGCCGAAAGCCGCTGCGCACACGACGACGCACCACAAGACCCACAAGCATCACAAGAGCCACAAGAAGGCCGCCGCCACGCCGACCGCGGGCTGATCCCGCGCCGGCCTGGAAAGGTTCTGGCTTCAGTGCCCCGCCGACTCAGGTCGGCGGGTTTTTTTGTGCCGGCAGCGCGGCAATGCACTTGAGCTCGATCGCGATCGGCGTGGGCAGGCTGTGGATGCCCAGCGTAGTGCGGCAGGCGTCGACGCCGGCGAAATATTCCGCGTAGAGGCGGTTGTAGGTCGCAAAGTCGCGCGCCATGTCGGTCAGGAATACGGTGACGTCGATGAGATCGGTCCACTGCGCACCGCTGGCTTCCAGCACGGCGCGCACGTTGGCGAACACCTGTCGGCATTGCGCCTCGATGTCGTAGTCGAGCAGACGGCCATCCGCGTCGTGGACGTTGCCGGGAATGGCATTGCTGCCCGGTTGGCGCGGGCCGACGCCGGACAGGAACAGCAAATCTCCGACCCGCCGCGCGTGCGGATAGGCGCCCACCGGTTGCGGCGCGGCGTCGGTGCGGATACCCGCGCCGCTCATGCGCCGCCGGTCCAGCGGCGGGTCAGCTGGGCCACCGCCTGCTCATAGGCTTCGGGCAACTGTTCGCGGCCGCGCACGTCCAGCCCCAGGTCGTGCATGTGACCGTTGTCCAGGCCGTAGATCCACGCGTGCACGGCCAGTTGCTGGCCACGCTCCCAGGCTTCACGCACCACCGTGGTGTGGCAGACGTTGAGCGCCTGTTCCAGCGCGTTCAACTCGCACAGGTGGGCGTGGCGCAGGGCGAACGACTGGTTCGGGTCGAGCTTGTCCGAGTGCTTCAGGGCAATGTCGGTGATGTGCCGCAGCCAGTTGTCGATCAGGCCGAGGCGGCTCTCCTTCAACACCGCGCCGACGCCGCCGCAGCCGTAGTGGCCGACGACCAGGATGTGCTTGACCTTGAGCACGTCGACCGCGAACTGGATCGTGCTGAGCGCGTTGAGGTCGGTGTGCACCACCACGTTGGCGACGTTGCGATGCACGAAGATCTCGCCCGGCGGCAGGTCGACGATCTGGGTGGCCGGAACGCGCGAATCCGAGCAGCCGATCCACAGATACTGCGGCGCCTGCTGCTGCGACAACTTCTCGAAAAAGGTCGGGTCCTGCGTGGTGACCTGATCGGCCCAGCGGCGGTTGTTGGCAAGCAGATCGTTCAGTGAGTTCATCGAGGTTCCAGGCGTTTCGGACGGGTGGCGCGGCGTATCAGGGGCTGGCACCGTACGCGATGCAGACGTTTTTCGGTTCGGTGAAGAAATGCAGCGCCTCGGCACCACCCTCGCGGCCGACGCCCGATTGCTTGGCGCCGCCGAACGGCGTGCGCAGGTCGCGCAGCAACCAGCAGTTGATCCACACGATGCCGAATTCGAGTTGCCCGGCCAGCCGGTGCGCGCGGGAAAGATCCTGCGTCCACAGCGACGCGGCCAGTCCGTAGTGGCTGTCGTTGGCGATCGCCAGCGCCTCGGCTTCGTCCTCGAACGGGATCAGCGCGACCACCGGGCCGAAGATTTCCTGCTGGTTGGTCTGCGCCGAAGAGGGCAGCCCTTCGATCACGGTCGGCGCGATGAACCAGCCGCCGGCGCAGCGGCCCGGTACGGCAACCGCCGCGCCGCCACACAGCACGCGCCCGCCCTCGGCGCGGGCCTGTGCGATGCAGCCGAGCACCTTGTCGTAGTGCGCCCGCGACACCATGGCGCCGAGGTCGCTGCGTGCGTCGTCCGGATCGCCCACGCGCAGCGCCTGCACGCGCGCAAGATAGCGTTCGCGGAACGCGTCGTAGATGGAGCGCTGCACCAGCAAGCGCGAGCCGCACAGGCAGATCTCGCCCTGGTTGGCGAAGCCCGAGCGCACGATGGTGTCGAGGTTGGCGTCGGAAAGATCCGCATCGGCGAACACGATCGCCGGATTCTTTCCGCCCATCTCCAGCGAGACTTTCTTGAACGCCGGTGCCGCGACGGCAGCGATGGCCGCGCCAGTGCGCGTGGAGCCGGTGAACGACACCGCCTTGACCGCCCGATGCGCCACGATGGCTTCGCCGACCTGTGGCCCCAGCCCGTGCACGATGTTCAGCACGCCCGGCGGAAAGCCGGCCTCGATGCTCAGCTCGCCCAGCAGGGCGGCAGTGCACGGCGTGATCTCCGAGGGTTTTGCCACCACCGTGTTGCCGGCCGCCAGTGCCGGCGCGATCTTCCAGGTGAACAGGTACAGCGGCAGGTTCCACGGACTTATGCAACCGACCACGCCGAGCGGCTGGTGCAAGGTGTAGTTGATGGCGCCGGCGCCCGGCGTGCCCGTTTCCATCGCATGCGACTCGCTGCCCCAGCCGGTGATCGCGGCGGCGAAGTAGCGCAGGTTGCTCACCGCGCGCGGGATGTCGAGGCGGCGCGCGAGGGCGAGCGGCTTGCCGCTGTCGCGCGATTCCAGCGCAGCGAACTCCTCCAGCCGCGCCTCGATCAGGTCGGCCAGGCGGTGCAGCAAGTGCGCCCGTTGCTCGATCGGCGTGGCCGCCCAGGCGGTTGCTGCGCGACTGGCGGCGGCCACGGCGGCCCCGACATCGGCGGCATCGGAATCCGGGCATTGGGTCAACACGCCCGCCGTGGCGGGTTCGTGCACGTCGAGCCAGCTGTCGCTAATGGGCGCCCGCAGGCGGCCGTCGATCAGGTTGGCTAGGCGCGGAGTGGACATCCGCGTCATCTTAAGTCCAGCACGCGACAATTGCACCGAACGCGACCGTACGCAGGGCGCGCGACGCGCTGGATGGGCCGGGCTTCAGTCGGGCTGCTGGCGGGTCTGGTCGCTCAAAGCGAGCGCATGCGTCCACCGTCGACCGGCAGGCTCGTGCCGGTGATGTAGCTGGCCGCCGGGGAGGCGAGGAAGGCGACGGCGGCGGCGGTTTCCGCGGGATCGGCGAAGCGGCCCATCGGAATCTCCGCGGCCATCTCGCGCGCGACTTCTGTTTCGCTGCGCCCCGACTTCTGCGCCCGTACCCGCACGATCTGTTCGATCCGCGGCGTGTGGGTGGAGCCCGGCAGCACGTTGTTGACGGTGATGCCCAGCGGCGCCAGTTCGCCAGCCAGGGTCTTGGCCCAGCTCGCCACCGCGCCGCGGGTGGTGTTGGAGACGCCGATGCCGGAGAGCGGTTCCTTCACCGAGGTGGAGATGATGTTGACGATGCGGCCCCAGCCGGCGTCGCGCATGCCGGGGATCACCACCTGCGCCAGCGTGTGATTGGCCAGCAGGTGCTGGCCGAAGGCATCGAGGAATTGCGGCGGCGTGGCGTCGAGGATGCTGCCCGGCGGCGGTCCGCCGCTGTTGTTGACCAGGATGTGCACCGGCGCCGCCGCGACCAGGGCTTCGACCCGTTCGCGCAGGCTGCCGGTGTCGCCCGCATCGGCGACCAGCAGGTCGTGGTGCTGCGCGCCGTCGGTGTGCGGCAGGCTGCCGACCACCTCGGCCAGCACTTCGGCGCGACGCGCAAGCACGGTGACGTTGGCGCCGAGCAGGGCCAGCTCGATCGCGCAGGCACGGCCGATGCCCTGGGAAGCGCCGCAGACCAGCGCATGACGTCCACTCAGATCCAGTTGCATGGGGTTCTTCCTCGGTGAGGGGTCAGGAGGAGAGACGCGTGGCCAGCGCGCCCAGCCAGCACAGCCAGCCTAGCCAGGGACCCAGTCGCCACAGGTGGCGCCAGCGGTCGATCGAGCGGTCGCCCAGCGCCGGCAGTGCCGGCGAGCGCAGCACCTGCTGCATTCGCGCCCAGCGGCGCCAGGCGGAGGGCCGCGCGTGGTCGGCTGCCGCGATGATTTGCCAGTGTTGCGGATAACGCCGTCGCAACAGCGTGGCCAATCGGTATTGCGCCACGAACGACAGCACAAACAGGCCCACCCCGGCGACCAGCAACGCCAGGTACAGCACGATCACGACGAACTGCCGCGTTTCCCGCTCCAGGGCAGCGGCAACTCGTTCAGCAGGCCGTCGCCGTGGGGTGCTTCGCCGCACACCGCGTTGTCGATGGCTTTCTGGTAGACGGAGTTCATCATGCCGATCCACAGCGACCCGTCCGGCCCGTGCGGGATGCTGAAGCTGCCGCTGGAGTTCATCTTCAGGGTGGCCGCAGTGGTGGCGTTGGAGAGCGAGGCCGGCGACTGCTCCCAGTAGGTCTTGCCCGACTGCTGGTCGGCCGAGCTGTAGACCAGCAGGTAGTGGGCCTTGTCGCTGTCGATCTTGAAACTGCCGAAGGCCCCGCTGGTTTCGTCGCTCCAGCCCATGTGTTCGCACAGGCGGATGTCGTCGAAGCGGATCGGCTGGAAGCCGTCGTCGAGCAGCACGATGGTGGGCGCGAACAGGTAGCTGGCATGCAGCCAGCGTCCGTTCAATTCCGATTTCAGCGCCACCCGGTACGGCAGCTTCATGCCGGTGGGCAGGCGGAAGGCGAGGAAATAGCTCTTGGTGCCGTTGAGGTTGGCGACCATGCTGCCGCTGCCCAGGGTGAACTTCTGCGGCTGCCACGGCAGCAGGCTGCGGTAGGAGAAATCGGCGAAGCTGCTGCAGCAGGGCGTGGCCTGCTGCAGATGCAGTTGGGCGATCTTCAGCGGATCGCCGGGGTCCTCCGCGGGCGGCCGCAGGTTTGGCGGCAGCAACGCCTTGGCGGCATGGCAGCCGGTCAGCGCGAGGGCGGCGGTGAACACGGCGGCAAGGGCGGCGAAGCGGTACGACATGGGCGTCAGAACTCGGCGGTGCCGGCGGCACGCGGGTAGGGGATGGCGTCGCGGATGTTGGACAGGCCGCAGATGTAGACCAGCAGGCGCTCGAAGCCGAGGCCGAACCCGGCGTGCGGCACCGTGCCGTAGCGACGCAGGTCACGGTACCAGCCATAGCTGGCCGGATCGAGGCCGAACTGGATCATGCGGCGGTCCAGATGATCCAGCCGTTCCTCGCGCTGGCTGCCGCCGATGATCTCGCCGATGCCGGGCGCGAGTACGTCCATCGCGGCCACGGTCTTCTCGTCATCGTTCAAGCGCATGTAGAACGCCTTGATCGCCTCGGGGTAGTTCATCACGACCACGGGGCGGCCGACATGTTTCTCGGCGAGGTAGCGTTCGTGCTCGGTCTGCAGGTCGATGCCCCAGGCCACCGGGTATTCGAACTTCTCGCCGGACTTCTTCAGGATCTCGATCGCGTCGGTGTAGTCGATGCGCTCGAACGGCTTGGCGATGAATGCCTCCATCCGGCTGATCGCATCCGGTTGCACGCGTTCGGCGAAGAACGCCATGTCGTCGGGGCGTTCGTCCAGCACGGCCTTGAAGATCGCCTTGAGGAAGCCCTCGGCGCAGTCGGCATTGGCGGCCAGGTCGGCGAAGGCGATCTCCGGCTCGCACATCCAGAACTCGGCCAGGTGGCGCGCCGTGTTGGAATTCTCGGCGCGGAAAGTGGGGCCGAAGGTGTACACCTTGCTCATCGCCAGGCAATAGGCCTCGACGTTGAGCTGGCCGGACACGGTGAGGAACGCCTCGCGGCCGAAGAAGTCCTTGCGGAAGTCGATCTTGCCGTCGGGCAGGCGCGGCAGGTTGGCCAGGTCCAGCGTGGACAGCCGGAACATGTCGCCGGCGCCTTCGGCATCCGACGTGGTGATGATCGGCGTGTTGATCCAGAAGAAGCCCTGCTCGGTGAGGTGGCGGTGGATCGCCGTCATCATCGTGTGCCGCACGCGCGTCACCGCGCCGAACAGGTTGGTGCGCGGGCGCAGGTGGGCGACCTCGCGCAGGAACTCCATCGAGTGCTGCTTGGGCTGGATAGGGTAGGTTTCCGGGTCGTCGACCAGGCCGGTGACGATCACCTCGCCGGCCTGGATCTCGAAACGCTGACCCTTGCCCTGCGAGGGCACCAGGGTGCCCGTGACGATCACGCCCGCGCCGGCGGTGAGGTGCTTCACCTCGCTCTCGTAATTGGCCAGGGTGGCCGGCACTACCGCCTGGATCGGGTCGAAGCAGGAGCCGTCGGTGACGTTGACGAAGGACAGGCCGGCCTTGGAATCGCGGCGCGTGCGCACCCAGCCGCGCACGGTCACCTGGCTGCCGGCATCGATGCTGCCCGACAACGCCTGCTTCACACTGACCACGGCCATGGATTGGAACTCCTGCTGCTTGCGCACCGGTCGGTGCGCTGGATGGTGGGCGCCCGCGCGGCGCGCGGAGCCAAACCCGCATGATAATGTAGGGCTTGCCCGGGTCGCGACACCTGCCGCCCATTTCACGAGATCGAATCCGCCTGCCATGAGCATCAGCATCACCCCCGCTGCCAACGAACGCATGCGCCACTTCCTCGCCTCGACGCCCGCGGCGGCAGGCGTGCGCTTCGGGGTCAAGCGCACCGGCTGTTCGGGGTTTGCCTACGTGGTCGACCTGGCCGAGTCGATGGACGAGGGTGACCGGCTGCTGGAGGTGGACGGCGTGCCGCTGATCGTCAGCGACAAGAGCCTGGCCCTGGTCGACGGCACCGTCATCGACTTCCAGCGCCACGGGCTCAACGCCAGCTTCGTGTTCCACAACCCGAACTCCACCGGCGAGTGCGGCTGCGGCGAGAGCTTCACCGTCAGCTGAGCGCCTCTGCCCGGCGCGCAGGCTTTTCAATGACTTGCGTGGCCGTTGTGCGTCATCGTACAATTCCGCTTCTGTCTGCACCCGAAAGGGCACGGGCGGGACACTTGCCTCACCGCACTGACGGGAGGCTGCCAGGCCGCTTTGGCCGCATCCACAAGGAGTCAACCCACGATGACCCTGCGTCATTACGAAGTCGTATTCATGGTCCATCCGGACCAGAGCGAGCAGGTTCCCGCCATGCTCGAGCGCTACAAGTCGCTGATCGAGGCCGACGGCGGCAAGATCCACCGCCTGGAAGACTGGGGCCGGCGCCAGCTGGCTTACCCGATCGTCAACCTGGCCAAGGCACACTACGTGCTGCTCAACATCGAAGTGAGCCAGAACGCGCTGAACGAGCTGGAGTCCGGCTTCCGTTTCAACGACGCCGTGCTGCGCCACCTGGTGATCCGTCGTGACGAGGCCGACATCGAGCCGTCCTTCATCCTGAAGTCGAAGGAAAAGGACGACGCCAAGTCCAGCCGTCGCCGCGACGACGACAATGATGGCGAGAGCCGTGGCCATGGCCACGCCGACAACGATCGCGACAGCGACGACTGATCAGGGAGCACCCACATGTCCAAGTTTTTCCGCCGCCGCAAGTTCTGCCGCTTCACTGCCGAAGACGTGAAGGAGATCGACTACAAGGATCTCAACACCCTGCGCCAGTACGTCACCGAGAACGGCAAGATCGTGCCCAGCCGCATCACCGGCACCAAGGCGCGCTACCAGCGCCAGCTGGCCACCGCGATCAAGCGCGCGCGCTTCCTCTCGCTGCTGCCGTATACCGACAACCACGACGTCTGAGGGCGTCGAGGGAATAGGGAGTAGGGAATAGGGAATCGGTTGCTCCGTAGCTCCGCTTTTCCTATTTCCTATTCGCCATTCCCTATTCCCTCAATTCGGACAACCGTCCTCTGGCTGCGTCGGGCCACACCGGCGCTAACGAACAGGAAAGCATCATGGAACTCATTCTTCTGCAGAAAGTCCGCAATCTCGGCAACCTGGGTGACAAGGTCACCGTGAAGCCGGGTTACGGCCGCAACTACCTGCTGCCGCAGGGCAAGGCCGCGCGCGCCAATGCCGCCAACCTGGCCGCATTCGAGCAGCGTCGCGCCGAGTACGAGGCCAAGGCCAACTCCGTGCTGGCCGACGCCGAAGCGCGCAAGGCCAAGCTCGCCGACGTGGCGGTGACGATCCCGGCACATGCCAGTGCCGAGGGCAAGCTGTTCGGTTCGGTCGGCCCGCGCGACATCGCCGAGGCCCTGGCCGCCGAAGGTCACGCCGTCCACAAGGGCGAAGTGATCCTGGGCGAAGGCCCGCTGCGCACCACCGGCGAGTTCGAGGTTGCCGTGCACCTGCACGCCGACGTGCACACCACCGTCAAGGTGATCGTGGTCAGCGACAAGTAAGTTCCGGTCCATCGGAAACGTCCGGGCGCCGCGAGGCGCCCGTTTGTTTTTCGAGGACCGGGAATGGGGAACAGGGCATCGGAAACGGCCTGGCCGCTGCCTTCGATTCACCACTCCCGATTCCCCATTCCCGGCTTTATCCCCAGCCATCCCCAACATATCCACAGAGTTGTTGTCTCGACGCGTGAGACGCGGCCGCGCATGATGTGTCGACATGTCCGCCCACCTGCGGTCGGCGCCTGCGGCGCCGGTGGCGGGGTCGTTCCCGAGGTAATCCGATGTCCTTCGTCCCAGAGCGCAAATCCTCCTCCGCGGCGATCGAGGCGTTGCGGGTGCCGCCGCATTCCATCGACGCGGAGCAGGCGGTGCTGGGCGGGTTGATGCTGGCCCCCGGCGCGCTGGACAACGTCGCCGACCGGCTGGCCGAGGACGATTTCTACCGCAAGGATCACCGGCTGATCTGGCGCGCGATCAACGAGCTGGCCAACAAGGGCATGCCGTGCGACGCGGTGACCCTGGGCGACTGGTTCGAGAGCAATGGCCTGGCCGAGATGGTCGGCGGGGCCGGCTACCTGATCGAGCTGGCCAACAGCACGCCCAGCGCGGCGAACATTGCCGCCTATGCCGAGATCGTGCGCGAGAAGTCGGTACTGCGCCAGCTGATCGACGCCGGCACCTCGATCACCGAGGACGGCTACCGGCCCGAAGGCAAGAGCGTGCACGAGGTGCTGGAAAGCGCCGAGCAGCGCGTGTTCCACATCGCCGAATCCGGCGCCCGCGGCAAGAAGGATTCCGTCTCGATGCGCGAGGCGGTGAAGGATGCCTTCAAGCTGCTCACCGAGCGCTACCAGAACCGCGGCCAGCTTACCGGCGTCAGCACCGGCTTCACCGACCTGGACGAGCTCACCTCCGGCCTGCAGCCGTCGGACCTGATCATCGTGGCCGCGCGCCCCTCGATGGGCAAGACGGCCTTCGCATTGAACATCGCCGAGACTGCGGCGCTGGGCAGCAAGAAGGCGGTGGTGGTGTTCTCGATGGAGATGTCCTCCTCGCAGCTTGCATTCCGCCTGATCTCCTCGGTGGGCCGCATCCACCAGCAGCATCTGCGCAACGGCACGCTGGAGGAGGAGGACTGGCCGCGCGTCTCCAATGCCATCGCGCTGCTGTCCGACGCCAAGATATTCATCGACGACACGCCCAGCCTGTCGCCGGTGGAGTTGCGTTCGCGCGCGCGCCGGCTGCATCGCGAGCACGGCGGTCTCGGCCTGATCGTGATCGACTACCTGCAGCTGATGCAGGTGCCCGGCAACACGGAGAATCGCGCTACCGAAATTTCAGAAATCTCGCGTTCACTGAAGGGGCTTGCCAAGGAGCTGAACGTGCCGGTGATCGCCCTGTCGCAGTTGAACCGCTCGCTGGAACAGCGCGCCGACAAGCGCCCGATGATGTCCGACCTGCGCGAGTCCGGCGCCATCGAGCAGGACGCCGACGTGATCATGTTCATCTACCGCGACGAGTACTACAACAAGGAATCGCAGGACAAGGGCATCGCCGAAATCATCATCGGCAAGCAGCGCAACGGCCCCACCGACACCTGCAAACTGACCTTCCTCGGCCACTACACCAAGTTCGTGAACTACGCACCGGACTCGTTCGTGGGCGGGTTTGATTGAGGCAGGGAATCGGGAATGGGGAATAGGGAATCGAGAAGCGCCTGCAATATCCGGGGCATTCCGGTGTGTTTGCCAGGTCCGGAGCATCAGGGCATGTCTCGAGGCCACGTGCTGTTCCCATTCCCTATTCCCCATTCCCGATTCCCTGGCGAAGCCCCATGAGCCGCACCACCGTCGCCACCATCCATCTCGGTGCGCTGCGCCACAATCTGGCGCGGCTCAAGGCCATGGCGGCGCCGGCGAAGGTGATGGCGGTGGTCAAGGCCGATGCCTACGGGCATGGGCTGGAGCGGGTGGCGCGTGCGCTGGATGGCGAGGCCGAGTGCTTTGCGGTGGCGGCGTTGGGCGATGGCCTGCGCCTGCGCGCGGCGGGGCATCGGCAGCGCATCGTGGTGTTGTCCGGGCCGGACAAGCCGGGCGACCTCGCCGAGATGCAGCGGCTGCAGCTGGAAGCGACCATCCACCACGAGGCGCAGTTGCCATGGCTGGCCGCGATGGCGCCGGTGCGCGGGCGGCTGCGGGTGTGGCTGAAGGTCGACAGCGGCATGCACCGGCTGGGCTTCGCGCCCGGGCGTGTCGCGGCGGTGCATGCGCAGCTGGCCGCGATGGCCGGCGTCGATCCCGAGATAGGCCTGCTTACGCATTTTTCCGATTCGGAGGTGTTCGACGGCCCGCAGACGCCGGCGCAGATCGCCCGTTTCGCGGCGGTGACGGACTCGTTCGCCGGCCCGCGCTCGCTGTCCAATTCCGCCGCGGTGCTCGGCTGGCCCGACGCGCGCGGCGACTGGGTGCGCACCGGCGGATTGCTGTACGGCTTGTCGGTCGTCGAGGGCAGGCATGGTGGCGATTTCGGCTTCCGCCCGGCGATGACGCTGTCCACCCGGCTGATCGCGATCAACCGCATCGGCCGAGGCGAGCGCATCGGCTACAACGGCACCTGGGCCTGTCCCGAGGACATGCCGGTCGGTGTGGCCGCGGTCGGCTACGGTGACGGCTACCCGCGCAGTGCCGCCGCCGGCACGCCGGTGCTCGTCGGCGATCGCCGCGTGGCATTGATCGGCCGGGTCTCGATGGACCTGATCACGCTCGACCTGCGCGGCGCACCCGACGCGACGATCGGCGACCGGGTGACGCTGTGGGGACCGCAGCTTCCGGTCGAAACGATCGCCGCCGCGGCCGGCACGATCTCCTACGACCTCACTTGCGGCATGACCCGCCGTGTGCTGTTCGTCGAGGACGAAGGCTGACATCGTTGCGCGCCGCGCGCGTCTCGCCGCCTGCGATGGTCGCGCACTAAACTCGTTGTCCTCTGTCGCTTCACTCGGGAAATCCGCATGGCCAAAGCCAGGACCGCCTACGTCTGCACCGAATGCGGCGCCGAGCACAGCAAGTGGCAGGGACAGTGCGTCGAGTGCGGGGTGTGGAACACGCTCAGCGCGATCGTGCTGGAGCCGGCCACGGCGGGCAAGGCGTCGGCAGGTGCACAGCGTTCCAGCTATGCCGGCGCCGCTGCGGGCGCGCCGAAGATCACGCCGCTTACCGAAGTGATGCTGACCGCCGACGCGCGCACGCTGACCGGCATCGGCGAGCTGGACCGCGTGCTGGGCGGCGGTCTGGTGCAGGGTTCGGTGGTGCTGATCGGCGGCGATCCGGGCATCGGCAAGTCGACCCTGCTGTTGCAGGTGCTCGGCACGCTCGGCCTGCAACTGCCCAGCGTCTACGTCACCGGCGAGGAGTCGCTTTCGCAGGTGGCCGCGCGCGCGCAGCGCCTGGGCCTGGCGCTGGAGCCGCTGCAGGCGCTGGCCGAGACCTGCATCGAACGGATTCTCGAACAGGCCATGGCCACGCGGCCGAAGGTGCTGGTGATCGACTCGATCCAGACCATCTGGACGGAATTGCTGGCCGCCGCGCCCGGTTCGGTGTCGCAGGTGCGCGAGTCGGCCGCCAAGCTCACTCGCTTCGCCAAGGAGACCGGCACGGCAGTGTTCCTGGTCGGCCACGTGACCAAGGAGGGCGGCATCGCCGGGCCGCGCGTGCTCGAGCACATGGTCGATGCGGTGCTGTATTTCGAGGGCGAATCGGGCAGCCGTTTCCGCGTGTTGCGCGCGTTCAAGAACCGCTTCGGCGCGGTCAACGAGCTGGGCGTGTTCGCGATGAGCGACAAGGGCCTGCGCGAGGTGCCGAATCCGTCGGCGATCTTCCTTTCCTCGCACAGCACTCCGACATCAGGCAGCGCGGTGATGGTGACCCGCGAGGGCACGCGCCCCTTGCTGGTCGAGGTGCAGGCACTGGTCGACCAGTCCTCGCTGGGCAACCCGCGCCGGGTCACCCTGGGCCTGGAGCAGAACCGGCTCGCCATGCTGCTTGCCGTGCTGCACCGGCATGGCGGCGTGGCAGCGTACGACCAGGACGTGTTCGTCAACGTGGTCGGCGGTATCCGCGTGCAGGAAACCGCGGCCGATCTGCCGGTGCTGCTGGCGGTGCTGTCCAGCCTGCGCGATCGCCCGCTGCCGGAGCACATGGTCACCTTCGGCGAAGTGGGCCTGTCCGGCGAGATCCGTCCGGTGCCCAATGGCGAGGAGCGGCTCAAGGAAGCGGCCCATCACGGCTTCCGCCGCGCGATCGTGCCCAAGGCGAATGCGCCGAAGAAGGGCAGGGTCGGCGAGATGGAAGTGATCGGTGTGGAGCGGCTGGGAGAGGCGATCGACGCCTGCCGCTAGAACCGGTCGCGGGCGGATTCAGCCCATCGTGCGCTGCAGGATCACTTCCAGCACGAATTTCGAGCCGAAGAACGCCAGCCCCAGCACCGCCATGCCGATCAGGGTGAGGTTGACGGCGCTGCGCCCGCGCCAGCCATGGCGCCAGCGACCCCACAACAAGGCCCCAAAGATCAGCCATGCCACGACGCTGAGCACCGTGGTGTGCACGAGGTGTTGCGCACGGATATTGGCGATGAACAGGAAGCCGCTCAGCAAGGTCAGGGTGAGCAGCGCGAATCCGGCGCCGATCAGGCGAAACAGCAAGGCTTCGGTCTGGGTCAGCGGCGGCAGGGCGCGAACCAGCATGCCTGGCCGGCGCGCGCGCAGCGCGCGCTCCTGCACCGCCAGCAGCAGGGCGAGTACCGCGGCGATGGACAGCACGCTGTAGGCAAGCAGCGCGATCACCACGTGCAACTGGATCTGCCAGTCCATGGGCCTGGGCACGGTCGGCGGCGCCAGGAACACGTCCAGCGCCAGCAACAGTGCAGCCAGCGGAAACACGATCACGCCCAGCCCGGCGACCGGTCGCGACAGGTTCACCAGCAGGGTCAGCGCAGCCACCACGCAGGCCACCAGCGACAGCGCGGCGAAGAAGTGCAGGTCGAGCCGGCCGCCATGCGCTCCCAGCAGGACCGCTGCGTGCAGCAGGACCGCCACCGTTGCCGTCGCCAGGCCGAGCCGCCGCGGCGAGCGCGGACAACCCGTCAGCGGAGCAGCCAGCAAGGCGGCGCCGCCGGCGTAGAGGGCGATGGCGAGAATGGAAGGAAGAGTCAGCGGCATGACGGTGAAGTGTCGCACAGGGCCCGGCCGGGTTGCATGCGGGAGCCGATCGATCCGTCCGCTATAATCATCCTTTTCCTGTTCGCCGGTTTCGCCATGTTCGAGTCGCTCAGCCAACGCCTTGCCACCACCGTCAACCGACTGCGCGGTCGCGGCCGGCTGACCGACGAGAACATCCGCGAAGCGCTGCGCGAAGTGCGCATCGCGCTGCTGGAGGCGGATGTGGCCTTGCCGGTCGTGCAGGCGCTGATCCAGCGCATCAAGGTGCGCGCGGTCGGCCAGGAAGTGGCGCGCAGCCTGTCGCCCGGTCAGGCGCTGGTGAAGGTGGTCAGCGATGAGCTGACCATGGTGATGGGCATCGCCAACACCGAATTGAACCTGGCCCAGCAGCCGCCCGCGGTGGTGCTGATGGCTGGCCTGCAAGGCGCGGGCAAGACCACCACGGTCGCCAAGCTGGCGCGGCTGCTGACCGAGCGCAAGAAGAAGAAAGTGATGGTGGTCAGCTGCGATGTCTATCGTCCGGCCGCCATCCAGCAACTGCGCACGCTGGCCGGGCAGGTCGGGGTGAAGTTCTTCCCCTCCGAGGTGGGCCAGGACCCGGTGCGCATCGCCAGGGACGCCATCGCCGCCGCGCGGCGCGAGCTGGTCGACGTGCTGATCGTCGACACCGCCGGCCGCCTGCATGTGGACGAGGCGATGATGGCCGAGATCAAGGCCTTGCACGCCGCGATCACGCCGATCGAAACCCTGTTCGTGGTCGATTCGATGACCGGCCAGGATGCGGCCAACACGGCCAAGGCGTTCGACGAGGCGCTGCCGCTGACCGGCGTGATCCTGACCAAGAGCGACGGCGACGCCCGTGGTGGCGCGGCGCTGTCGGTGCGCTACGTTACCGGCAAGCCGATCAAATTCCTCGGTGCCGGCGAGAAAACCGACGCGCTGGAACCATTCCATCCCGACCGCCTGGCCCAGCGCATCCTCGGCATGGGTGACGTGCTGAGCCTGGTCGAGGAGGTCGAGCGCAAGGTCGACCAGGACAAGGCGCAGAAGCTGGCCCAGAAGGTGATGAAGGGCAAGCGCTTCGACCTCAACGACATGAAGGATCAGCTGGAGCAGATGGGCAACATGGGCGGCCTGGCCGGCCTGCTGGACAAGCTGCCCGGCGTCTCCAGCCTGCCTGACAGCGTGAAGTCGAAGGTCAATGACGGCGAAATGAAGAAGATGATCGCGATCATCAACTCGATGACCGGCAAGGAGCGCCGCCACCCGGACCTGCTCAACGGCTCGCGCCGTGCCCGCGTGGCGCGGGGCTCCGGCACCCAGCCGGCCGACGTCAACCGGGTGCTCAAGCAGTACATGCAGATGGAAAAGATGATGTCCAAGCTGGGCAAGGGCGGCAGCAAGGGCCTGATGCGGCAGATGCGCGGCGCGATGAAGGGCATGGGTGGCATGGGCGGGCTGCCGCCGATGCGCTGAAGGCGAGAAACGAGCGGAGAGGAGCGAGAAACGAGAGTGGAGCGCCGAGCTGGCTTTCTCTCGTTTCCCACTCCTCTCCACTCACTCCTGCCTTCCCAAGCCTTCCCTTTTCCCGAAAATCCGCTAAAATGCCCCGTTTCCCGCGCACGACTCTCGTGCGCCTGCCGCTGATTCGGCAATTTCCGGAGTTTTACCATGGTCAAGATTCGTCTTTCGCGCGGTGGCGCAAAGGGCCGTCCGTTCTACCACGTCGTGGTGACCGATCAGCGCAGCAAGCGCGACGGCCGCAACATCGAGAACGTCGGCTTCTACAATCCGGTCGCCTCCGGCAAGGACAAGCGTCTGGAGCTGAACGTGGCGCGCGTGCAGGAGTGGGTCGGCAAGGGTGCGCAGATGAGCGACAAGGTCGCCGCCCTCGTCAAGGAAGCCGGCAAGCAGCAGCCGGCCGCCTGAGCATGACGACAGCCGGTCGGCGCGTCCTGATCGGGCGCATCGTCGGGCTGTATGGCGTGCAGGGCTGGCTGAAGATCGAATCCTTCGCCGAGCCGCGCATGCGGATCTTCGATTACCAGCCGTGGCTGCTCGGTGCAGCGCCAGGCACGGAAAGAGAGGTCTCCGGCGTGAAAGGTCGACCGCAGGGCAAGGGCATGGTGGCCCAGTTGCCCGGGGTGGACGATCGGGACCAGGCGGCAGCGTTGATCGGTACCGACATCCATGTCGCCCGCGAACAGCTGCCTCCTCCGGCGAAGGGCGAGTATTACTGGGTCGACCTCGAAGGACTCGATGTCGTCACCGCGGACAACGTGGAGCTGGGGCGGGTCAGCCACCTGTTCGCCACCGGCGCCAACGATGTCGTGGTGGTCAGGGACGGTACGCGCGAGCGGCTGATCCCCTTTGTCCAGGGGTCGTATGTGCGTTCGGTGGACTTGTCCGCAGGGCGCATGGTGGTGGACTGGGATCCCGAATTCTGACGTCGCCGGCTTGTGGGCAGAGGATCAAGGGTCATGCGCATCGATGTCGTCAGCCTGTTTCCCGACTTCGTGCGCCAGTGCGCCGCCGTCGGTGTGGTGGGACGCGCGCAGCAACGCGAGCTGCTGCAGGTGGAAGCCTGGAACCCGCGCGACTACGCCACCGACAAGCATCGCAGCGTGGACAGCAGCTCGTATGGCGGCGGTCCGGGCATGGTGATGATGATCGAGCCCTTGCGCACCACCTTGAAGGCGATGCGCGAGGCGGCACCGGAACCGGTGCATCTGGTTTATCTCAGTCCGCAGGGAGCGCGGCTGACGCAGGGCAGGGTGGAGGCGCTGGCGAAGCTGCCGCGCATCGGCCTGCTCTGCGGACGTTACGAAGGTGTGGACGAGCGCCTGCTGGCGCACGAGGTCGACGAGGAGCTCTCCATCGGCGATTATGTGCTGTCCGGCGGTGAGCTTGCCGCGGCGGTGGTCATCGACGCGGTAGGGCGCTTGCAGGATGGCGCGTTGAACGACGCGCAGTCGGCCGAGCAGGATTCATTCTCCGATGGCCTGCTGGATTGTCCGCATTACGGAAAACCGGTGCAGGATGCGCTGGGTGAGGTACCGGCGGTGTTGCTGTCCGGCGACCATGCGGCAATTGTCCGCTGGCGCCTCAAGCAATCGTTGGGTCGCACCTGGCTGCGCCGCCCGGACTTGTTGTCGCAGCGTGGCCTGGATGCGGCATCCCGGGCCTTGCTGGATGAATTTCGCCGTGAACATGCCTCCGGGCAGTCGACACGGCAAGACGATGCGGTCGAGTGGCGGCCGCAGCCTTGATATCGCAAAAGTGAACCGACAGGTGCGCCATGAACAAGATCATTGAACAGTTCGAATCCGAGCAGATCACCCGCCAGCTGCCGGACTTCGGCCCCGGCGACACCGTGGTGGTCAACGTGAAGGTGAAGGAAGGCAACCGCGAGCGCGTGCAGGCGTTCGAGGGCATCGTCATCGCCAAGCGCAACCGCGGCCTGCATTCGGCCTTCACCGTGCGCAAGATCTCGCACGGCACCGGCGTGGAGCGCGTGTTCCAGGCGCACAGCCCGACCATCGACTCGGTCTCGGTGAAGCGCAAGGGCAAGGTGCGCGGCGCCAAGCTGTATTACCTGCATGGCCTGGAAGGCAAGGCCGCCCGCATCAAGGAAGACATCGCCGCCGCTGCCGCCGCCAAGGCGAACGCCAAGGCGGCTGCCGCTGCCGAGTAATCCTCGCTGCGAAGGCTGCATGAAAAGACCCCCGCGGATCGCTCCCCGGGGGTTTTTGCTGTTTGATTCCGGCCATTCTGCGAATACCGCCTGATGTTCCTGCGATCGGATCCCGAACCCCGGGTCCCGAGGCAGCATTCATTCCAGCCGCTGCGGCACCTGCAGGAAGTTGCCCTGCACGAAGTCGACGCCGCAGGCGAACAGCAGCGACGTGCTGGTGGCGTCCTCGACCCACTCGGCGATGGTCAGGCGCTTCAGTTCGTGTGCCTGCTGGCAGATCTCGGCGACCTTTTTCTGGCTGTCGGCATGCTGCGGCAGGTCGGCCATGTGGCTGCGGTCGATCTTGAGGTAGTCGGCGTCGATGTGGTTGAGCAGCTGGAACGAGTTCAGGCCCGAGCCGAACTGCTCCAGTGCAAAGCCGCCACCCATCTTCTTCCACGCGTTGACGAACTCCTGCGCGGGTCGCAGCAGCGTCATCACCTTGCTTTCGGTCATCTCCAGCACCAGGCGACCGTGTTTCAGCCCGGCCTTGCCCAGGCGCTCCTTCAGCCATGGCAACAGGCTGTCGTCCTGCAGCGAGGCGGCGGTGAGCTTGATGAAGAACGTGGTCGGCTGTCCCTGCGGCTCGCGCGCCTGCAGGATGCGGATGGCCTGGTCGAGCACCCAGCGGTCGACCGCCCCGGTGAGGTTGTGCTTCTCGGCGATCGGCATGAAGAAGCCCGGCAGCACCTCGCCCTGCGGTCCGTTCATGCGCAGCAGGATCTCGGAGAACTCGCCCTCGGCGTCCTGCAGGCTGATCGTCTGCTGGTGATACAGCACCAGGCCGTTGTTGGCCAGCGCCTGCTGCAGCAGGTCCAGCCAGTAGCGCTCGCGCTCCTCGTCGGCCTTCTCCCGCGCCGCCGGGTCGTGCAGTTCGACCTGGCTGCCGCCCAGGTTCTGCGCGGTGCGCAAGGCGTGGCTGGCCTGGTTGAGGAGCAGCTCGCTGTTGGCGTTCTTCTCGCCGAGCAGACTGCCGCCGACGCTGGCGGTGACCGTCAGCGAACGTGTGCCGGCATCGAAGATCTCGCTGCCGACGCTGTGCTGCAGCTTGGCGATCCACTCGCGGATCGCCTCGTCCGAACGCGAGTCGAGGGCCACGCCGAAAGTGTGCTCGGCGAGCATGCCGGCGATGTCGGTGGCGCCCAGCAGCATGCGGATGCGCCCGGCGAAGCCGGCCAGCAGTTCATCGGTCTTGCCCAGGCCGATGCCGCTGACCAGCGAGGCCCAGTTGTCCGGTTCGATCAGCAGCAGCGACTGGCCCTTCTTGCCCTTGGCTGCCTCGGTCACCGCATCGTCGATGCATGCCAGCATGTGCTGGCGGTTGTACAGGCCGGTGACCGGGTCGCGTTGCAGCTGTTCCAGCACGGCCGGGTCGACGACCTGGCGGCGGAACACGATCTGCAGGCAGCGCTCGCCCTCGAAGGTCGCCGGGGCGAACTCCACGGTGGCATCGAAACGGCTGTCGTCGGCGCGACGCGCGCGCAACGGCAACTGGGCCGGGAACTTGCCCTGGTGGGCCTGGCCGCGCAGCAGCGCCTTCATCTCATCGGCATTGGCCGAGTCGATCATGTCCAGCAGCGGCATGCCCAGCAGGTCGTCGAAACTCTCGTAGCCGAAGGTGTCCAGGTAGGCCTGGTTGGCGCGCACGTGCATGCCCTCGTGCACGTAGGCGATCGCGTCCGTGGAGGAGTCGAGCAGGGCGTCGCAGCGGCGCTCGGTTTCGCGCAGCGCGGTGTGCAGCCAGCGCACCTGGCGGCGCGTGTGCAGGGATTCGAATTCGCGCTTCAGCACCGCGATGAGCTGCTTGGGGTGGGTGCGCGAGGCCACGCCGCGGGCGCCATGCACGAACAGGTCGGCGACCAGTTCGTTGTCCATGTTGCTGACCAGGCCTACTAGCGCGAAATCGCGGCCGGAGGCCTCCATCACGCCCATGGTTTCGTCCAGGCTGACGTCGGTGACCGAGGGGTCGAACATCACCACGTCAGGCTCAAGCTCGCCCACCGCCGAGCGGATCTGCTCGATGTTGGTGGCCCGCGCCGGTCGCACCGCGATGCCGCTGTTGCGCATCAGGCTGATGATCTGTTCGGCCTCCTCCAGGGAGTTCTCGACGAACAGGATCTTGATGACGAAGTCTTTTTTCATGGGGCGGGGCGTGGGTTCCGGGCAGGGCGGGCGCCCTTGACGGGTCCGCATGGTCGATGGCAATGAGTGTTTGTAGCGGATTCCGCTGTCGCTCGCCACCGGTGCGGCAGCCCCGGACCTGGCCGGTGGCGGCTCACAGCGGCCGCTTGGCCGGGTCGCCCGCCACCTCGCGTACCAGTCGCGGTACCAGGTAGCCGGGCAGGCGCGCGCGCAGGGTGTCCAGCAGCGCGAGCGCGGTGTCGTCGGCCACCTCGAAATGGGCGGTGCCGTGGACCCGATCCAGCTGGTGCAGGTAATAGGGCAGCACGCCGGCGGCGAACAGGCGTTCGGAAAGGTTGGCGAGCGCGTCGGCATCATCGTTGACGCCGCGCAGCAGCACCGACTGGTTCAGCAACGTCGCACCGGTCTCGCGCAAGGCGGCGCAGGCCGCGTCGACGCCGGCGTCGAGTTCGTTGGCATGGTTGGCATGCAGCACCACCACCTTCTGCAGCGGGAGGCCGGCCAGCCAGGCCAGCAGGGAGTCATCGACCCGCTCGGGCAGAACGACCGGCAGGCGCGTGTGGATGCGCAGGCGGATCACCTGCGGCAGCTCGGCCAGGCCGCGGGTCAGCTCCTCCAGCTTGGACGTGGCCAGCGACAGCGGATCGCCGCCGGAGAGGATCAGTTCGCGGATCGACGGGTCGGCGCGCAGCCGCTCCAGCGCCTCGCGCCAGTGCGAGGCGGCGGCGATTTCCTCGCCGTACGGGAAGTGCCGGCGGAAGCAGTAGCGGCAGTTCACCGCACAGCTGCCGCTGGCGATCAGCAGCGCGCGCCCGTCGTACTTGTGCAGCATGCCGTGGCCGGCCTTGGCCGAGAGGTCGCCCACGGCGTCGAGGGTGAAGCCGGCGACCCGGTCATGTTCGGTGCGCTGGGGCAGCACCTGCAGCAGCAGCGGATCGCGCGGGTTGCCGCGGCGCATCCGCGCGACAAAACCGCGCGGCACGCGCAGGGCGAAGCCGGCGTCGTCCGGCGGCAGCAGGTCGGTGCGGTCGCCCAGGCCCACCGCCTGCAGCAGTTCGGCAGGGTCGGTGATGGCGTTGCGCCAGAGCTCGCGCCAGTCGGTTGCAGGCGACGATAGGCGGGCACTGGGGCTTGCGGTTATCATGGAGAGCCTTCGGCGGGCCTCTTGGCCCGTGAAAAGATACCCATTTTAGCCGTCCTGCGGGGCGGTTTTACCTTTGGAGCAGACAGCGCATGGCGACCCTCGGCCTCAACGACGTCAAGACGGGCAAGAAGATCCTCCACAACGGCGATCCCTGGATCATCACCGAGGCCGACTTCATCAAGCCGGGCAAGGGCCAGGCGTTCACCCGCATCCGCATCCGCAACCTGAAGGACGGCCGCACCACCGAGCAGACGCTGAAGTCCAGCGACTCGTTCGAGGAGGCCGACGTCACCGACACCGACATGCAGCTGTCCTTCATCGACGGCATCGGCAAGGACCGCCTGTGGCACTTCATGAACATGGAGACGTTCGAGATGGTGCCGGCCACGCAGGCCGCGATGGGCGATGCGTGGAAGTGGCTCAAGGGCGAAGAGGAGTGCGTGGTCACCCTGTTCAACGGCAACATCGTGGCGGTGCAGGCGCCGAAGTTCGTCGAGCTGAAGATCGTCGAGACCGACCCGGGCGTGCGCGGCGACACCTCCGGCGGCGGTGGCAAGCCGGCCACGCTGGAGACCGGTGCGGTGGTGCGCGTGCCGCTGTTCGTCGGCCAGGATGAAGTCATCAAGGTCGACACCCGCACCGGCGAATACGACAGCCGCGTCAAGTGACGAACCGGCGCGCGGGCCATGCCCGCGCCTTTGCCGGTTCGTCATCCCTGCGCAGGCAGGGTCCAGTGAAACACTCGTGCGCAGCACGCCTCATCCTGCGCACAAGCAACCGCAGCAACATGGGATCCGGGCTTTGGCCGGGATGACGAACACGGGGCGGGCACCATCGAGGGGTGTGCCGCCCCTTCTCGCATCCACCCCTTGCAAGTGAGTGAACGATGACCCAGACCACCCCGCAATCCATCGACCTGCTGATCGAGGCGCGCTGGGTGGTGCCCGTCGAGCCGCATGCGGTGGTGCTGGAAAACCACGCCGTGGCCATCGACGGCGAGCGCATCGTGGCGCTGTTGCCGATCGACGAGGCTCGCGCCGCCTATGCGCCGCGCGAGCGCGTCGAACTGGGCGAGCACGCGCTGATCCCCGGCCTGGTCAACAGCCACACGCACAACCCGATGACCCTGCTGCGCGGCCTCGCCGACGACCTGCCGCTGATGGTCTGGCTGCAGCAGCACATCTGGCCGGCCGAGGCCAGGGTGATCGGCCCGGAGTTCGTGCGCGACGGCGTGGAACTGGCCGTGGCCGAGATGCTGCGCGGTGGCACCACCTGCGCCAACGAGAACTATTTCTTCCCCGACGTGATCGGCGCGACCTATCGCAAGCTGGGCTTCCGCGCGGTGGTCGGCCTGCCGGTAATCCAGTTCCCCACCGCCTGGGCGAACAGCCAGGACGAGTATTTCGCGCGCGCCGGCGAGGTGCATGACAGCTTCCGCGGCGATCCGCTGGTCAGCACCGCGTTCGCGCCGCATGCGCCGTACACCGTCTCCGACGAGAGCTTCGAGCGCATCCGGCTGCAGTCCGACCAGCTCGACATCCCGGTGCACCTGCACCTGCATGAGACCGCGCACGAGATCGAGGAAGAGAAGAAAAAGAGCGGCCTGCGCCCGTTCCAGCGCCTGCAGCGCCTGGGCCTGGTCAACGACCGCCTGATCGCGGTGCACATGACCCAGGTCACCGAGGGCGAAATCGCCGCCTGCGCGAGCGCCGGTGTCTCGGTGGTGCATTGCCCGGAATCCAACCTCAAGCTCGCCTCCGGCTTCTGCCCGGCGGAGCAGTTCCGGCGCGCAGGCGCGAACCTGGCGATTGGCACCGACGGTTGCGCCTCCAACAACGACCTGGACATGTTCGGCGAGATGCGCACGGCGGCGCAGCTGGCCAAGGCGGTGGCGCAGGACGCCGCCGCCTTCGACGCCGCCTTTGCGCTGCGTGCGGCGACGCTCAATGGCGCGCGGGCGATCGGGCTGGAAGCGCGCATCGGCTCGATCGAACCCGGCAAGCAGGCCGACCTGGCTGCCGTGCGCCTGAGCGACCTGGAGACCCAGCCGCTGTTCCACGTCGCCTCGCAACTGGTGTATGCGTGCAGCCGCCAGCAGGTTACCGACGTGTGGATCGCCGGGCACCGCAAGCTGGCCGCGCGCGAGCTGATCGACATGGATACCGCGGCGATCCTGGCGCGAGCGCGCGCCTGGCGCGAGCGGATCGCCGCAACTTGAGTGGGAGTTTTCCGATGAATCGTTACCTGGTTTTGCTGATCCGCCGGCCGCAGTTCGACGCGGCCGTGGTGCCGCAGCATCTGGCCTATCTGGACCAGTTGCGCGGCGAGGGCAAGGTGGAGCTGTCCGGCGGCTTCGGCGACAAGTCCGGCGGTGCCTACCTGCTGCACGCGGCCGACCTCGCCGAGGCAACGGCGCTGGTGCAGCGCGACCCCGCGCATGTCAGTGGCGGCTGGGACATCACGGTGCACGAATGGCAGGCGTCTTGACTTTTGCGCTCATCCATAATCGCGAAAATCAAGAGGCGGCCATCCATGGCCGCACTTTTCAATAAATTCGTGGATTCAACGTGGACTCGAACATGACCGCCGCCAATGTCAGCCCCGCCGAAATCGCCCGCTTCGACCAGCTGGCGTCCCGCTGGTGGGACCCCGACGGCGAATCGCGACCGCTGCACGACCTCAATCCGGTGCGCACGGCCTACATCGCGGCACGCGCGGAACTGCGCGGTGCCCGCGTGGCCGATGTCGGGTGCGGCGGCGGCCTGCTCAGCGAATCGCTGGCCCGTGCCGGTGCGCACGTCACCGGCATCGATCTGGGCGAGAAGGTGATCGACATCGCCCGCTTGCACCTGCACGAGTCGAACCTGCAGGTCGATTACCGGGTGCAATCCTCCGCCGAGCTGGCGGCTGCCGAAGCGGCGTCGTTCGACGTGGTGTGTTGCATGGAGCTGATCGAGCACGTGCCCGATCCGGCGGCGCTGGTCACCGATCTGGCCGCGATGCTCAAGCCCGGCGGACGGTTGTTCATGTCCACCATCAATCGTACGCCGGCGGCGTTCGGTGCGGCGATCCTGGGCGCCGAATACCTGCTGCGCATGCTGCCGCGCGGGACACACCACTACGCGCAATTCCTCAAGCCCTCCGAATTGTCGCGATTGCTGCGCGGCGCGGGGCTGGAGCTGGAAGACGTCAGCGGCCTGGCCTACAACCCGTTCCGCCGCGAGGCACGCCTGAGCTCTCTCACGGCAGTCAATTACGTGCTTTGCGCGCAGAAGCCGGCATGAGCAAGCCGCTGCCTCCATCCGTCGCCGGCGTCCTGTTCGATCTCGATGGCACCTTGCTGGACAGCGCGCCCGATCTGTACGCCGCGCTGCAGGCGCAGTGCGCCGAGGAGGGCGTGGCATCGCCCGCCTACGCGCCCGTGCGCGAGGTGGTCTCGCGCGGTGCCCGCGCGGTGCTGCGTTGCGCGTTCGCCTCGCGCGGCGAGGCGGTGATCGAGGCGCTGGTGCCGCGCTACCTGCAGTTGTACGAGCAGGTGATGGCCCGCGACACGCGCGCCTTCGACGGGGTCGACGACCTGCTGGCGCGGCTGGAAGCGCGAGGCCTGCGTTGGGGCATCGTCACCAACAAGGCGGCATTCCTGACCGACGAACTGTTGCGCCGGATCGGCTGGTCGACGCGCGCCGCCGCCGTGGTGTGCGGCGACACCTTGCCGGTGAAAAAGCCCGATCCGGCACCCGTGCTGCTGGCCTGCGAACGCGCAGGACTGGTGCCGGGCCAGTGCCTGTTCGTCGGTGACGATCGCCGCGACGTGCAGGCCGGCGCAGCGGCGGGCGTGTTCACCGTGGCCGCGAGCTGGGGCTACCTCGACGGCGGCGATCCGCACGCCTGGGGCGCCGATGTCGTGCTGGATCGGCCCGCCGCCCTGGCCGAGTTGCTGCGACTGGAGTCGGCGACGGCATGAGCGAACCAGCCGGGCAGAACGCGGTGTTGCAGGGCTTCATCGACAAATGGCTGGCCGCGCAGCCGCAGCAGCGCGTGGCGCTGGCCTTCGTCGACGGCCGCCGCCATCCGGGCCACGTGGCGCTGGCCGCGCTGGAGCAGGAGCTGCTGAGCGCGGCTTACGGCATCCGCGAGCCGCAGGTGGCCGCCGCCAAGCTCGGCTGGTGGGCGGAGGAACTGGCCGGTGCGGCGGCCAGCGGCGGGCGGCATCCGCTCACCCAGGTGCTGTTCGATGACGAACGCGCTCACGCGATCGCCACGGAGCTGTGGCTGGCGCCGGTATTGGCGGCGATGGCGCAGCTGGAGCAGGGCACGGCGGCCGATTACGCCGACCAACTGCAGGCGGCGATGCCGCTGCACGGTGCGCTGGCCGCACTGGAGACGGCATGGTGGTATGGCGCCGCGGCCTCGCCCGAGCGCGCGACCCGGGTGGCCGTGCTCAATCACTTGTTGCATGCCTTGTTGCACCTGGACGCAGACGCCGAACGCGACCGCCTGCCACTGCCGATGGCCCGGCTGGCACGCCACGGGCTGGATCGCGCGCAACTGCGCAAGCCTTGCGCACCGCGGCAGCAGGCGATCCGGGCGCAGCTGCAGGATTTGCTCGGCGACTGGCGCGCTGCCGATGCGCTGGGCGGGCCACTCAGCGTGTTCCGTGCACTCGAGTCGCGTCAGGCCTGCGCGCTGGCGCGCCGCGCGCTGCATGCCGACGAGGCACTGGCCGTGTTGCAGGCCGACTGGTCGCGCACGCCGTGGTCGACGCCGTGGCGGGCGTGGCAGGCCGCCCGTGCATGGCGGCGCCAGACACAGTAGTTTTGCGCGAGCGGACGCAGCGTTTCCGTGGCGACACCATTGTGAGGTGGCCGCCTTGCCCCAAGATTGGCGGTTTCGCGGCGGCTCGTCGCGCCGATGCCAGGATCTCCTCCATGCCCAGCCAGGAAAACACCGCCCGCTTGCTCCCCGACGTGGCCGTCCACGCACAGCCGCATCTTGCCGGTGCGCTGGATTGGGTCGGCATGGCCGAGATCCAGGTGCCGGTATTGTTCGACGCGGGCGATGGACAAACGCAGCGCTCCAGTGCCCGCGTCGGTGCCTTCGTCAATCTCAAGCGACCGGACAAGCGCGGCATCCACATGTCGCGGCTGTACCTGCAGGTGGAGCAGGCGTTGAGCACGCAGACCCTGAGCGCCGACATGCTGCACTCGCTGCTGCGCGGCTTCCTCGACTCGCACCAGGATCTGTCCGACCGCGCCTGCCTCAGCATCCGCTTCGAACACCTCGTGCGCCGGCCGGCACTGAAAAGCGCGAACAGCGGCTGGCGCGCCTATCCGGTGTGCATCGAGGCCAGTCTGGTTGGCGACCAGTTCCTGCTGGAGTTCGGCACCGAGGTGGTCTATTCGTCGACTTGCCCGGCCTCGGCGGCGCTGTCGCGGCAGCTGATCCAGGACCAGTTCATTCACGATTTTGCGCCCGGCGAGGCGCTCGATCATGCCGCCGTGCTGGCGTGGCTGGGCAGCGAGAAGGGCATCGTGGCCGCCGCCCATGCGCAGCGCAGCGTGGCGCGCCTGCGCGTTCGCCCGGCGGCCGACGCCGGCTTCCATCTGGTCGGGCTGATCGATCGGGTCGAAAGCGCGCTCGGCACGCCGGTGCAGACCGCGGTAAAGCGCGAGGACGAACAAGCCTTCGCCTTGGCCAACGGCGGCAACCTGATGTTCTGCGAGGACGCCGCCCGGCGCATCCAGAAGGCACTCGATGCCGACGACCGCCTCGGCGATTTCCACATCCGGGTGGAACACCAGGAGAGCCTGCATCCGCACGACGCCGTTGCCTATGCCAGCAAGGGCGTGGAAGGCGGCTACGGTTCCATCGGTTAGGCCGCGCGATCGTCAGCGGGAGTGCGGCACATCCGGATCACGCGGCGCGTCGTGGTCGCGGCAACTCGCAAAATGAAAATGTTCCGGCACCGGATCTTCTCCGCCGGGACACAGCGGCTGGCAGCGCAGCAGTCGCCATGCGGCCAGCAGGCTGCCCCGCCACGGACCGAAGCGGATGACCGCAATCCGTGCATAATCGGAACAACTGGGGTGGAAGCGGCAGCGAGGGCCAAGCAGGGGGCTGAGCCAGCGCTTGTACAAACCAAGCAACCACAGTATGAATCGGGAGAGGATGTTCACGGATACCGAAGCGGCGTGCGCCATGTAGTGGTACAAGTATTCCAGAAGCAGGCTTGCCGGTGTTGAATGCATCGGCTATAACACGCGGCCCCCAAGGCCAATCAGGGTGAAGGGATATGGCGAAGACCAAAGCGAGTTCGACCGCCGCCAAGGCGCACAAGGGCAAGACGCCCAACAAGGCTGGCACCAAGGCCGTCAAGTCGAAGCCGGTGGCAGGCAAGGGGCAGGCTGCCAAGGTCGCCGCGAAGTCCCCTGCACGGGCCGCCGCGAAACCCGCCAGCAAGGCCACCCCGAAGAAGGCTGCGCCGCACACCAAGGCCTCCAGGCCGACTGCCCACGCACCGGCCAAGAGGGCCGCGGCGGGCAGCAAGGCCGCCAAGGGCAGGACGCCGGCGAGCAAGGCCGCGGTGAAGAAAGCGCCGGCGAAGAAGGTCGTTGCCAAAAAGGCCGTGACGAAACATCCCGTCGTGAAGCATCCCGCAGTGAAGAAGGCTCCCGCGAAGAAGGTATCGCCCGGGAAGGCTGCAGCGGGCAAGGCACCGGCCAGCAAGGTCGCGGCGAAGCCCGCGGCGAAGAAGCCGGCGCCCCGGCCGGTGCACGGCAAGGCCGCCAAACCGGCGGCACCGGCAGCCAAGGCGCCGGCAACCCACGCGGCACGACCGGAGCCGGTCGCGGCGACCATCCACCATTCTCCTTCACCCGCGAGCAGGCTTTTCAAGGGCAAGGTGGCAAGCGCCACGGCCATGGTCAGCGCTCCCGGGAATCATGCTTCCTCCCACAAGAAATCGAAGAATTCGTCGTCCCCAATGAATAAACTGGCAACAAAAACTCTAGACAGCGGCGTCACCCGTGAAGACGGGCGATACGCCTTGCCCTCCACCAGCACGATCTCCTTGCCCAAGGGTTATCGCCCGAGCAGCGACGAGGAGTACATGAACCCGCGACACCTGGCCTACTTCCGCAACAAGTTGCGTGAATGGCGCGACCAGCTGGTGGAAGAGTCGCGCCAGACCATGGACAACCTGCGCGAGGAAGTGCGTGACGTCGGCGACGAAGCCGAACGCGCCACCCGCGAAACCGAGAACTCGCTGGAGCTGCGTACCCGCGACCGCTATCGCAAGCTGATCTCCAAGATCGACAAGGCGCTGCGCCGGATCGAGGAAGGCAGCTACGGCTTCTGCGAGGAGACCGACGAGGAGATCGGCGTCGACCGCCTCGACGCACGCCCGATCGCCACGCTCTCGCTCGACGCCCAGGAACGCCGCGAACATCTGCAGAAGCAGATGGGGGACTGAGCAAGGCGCGCCGCTTCGCGATGCAGCAAAAAGCCCCGCTTCGAGCGGGGCTTTTTGCGAGGAGCGAGTGAAGATGAGTGGGAGAGGAGCCGGAGCGCGACACGCCGTTGCCTTCTCTCATTCCTCGCTTCTCTTTGCTCGCTTCCCTTCCTTGCTCACTTTTGTCCCGCCGCTGCCGCGGCGTATCCCTTCAACTTCGCCAGCATCGCCGTCAGGCCGTTCGAGCGGGTGGGTGAAAGGTGCTTGGCCAGGCCGATCGTGCCGACGAAGCCGGGTTCGGTGGCCACGATCTCCGCGGCCGGGCGGTCGGAGTAGACGCGCAGCACCAGCGCGATCAGGCCCGAGACGATGGCGGAGTCGCTGGTGGCTTCGAAGTGCATGCACGACGCATCGCCACTGGGCACCAGCCACACCATCGACTGGCAGCCGTGCACGCGCCAAGCTTCGGTCTTGCACTCCTCGGGAAACGGCGGCAATTGCCGCCCGAGGTCGATCAGGTACTGGTAGCGCTCGCTCCAGTCGCCGAGAAAGGCGAACTCTTCGGCGATTTCCTGCTGGGCCTGGTCGGTGCTGCTGGCGGCGATATTCATGCGCCCATTATCGCGCGTAGCAGGGCGGGAAATGAAACCCGCTCCGGCATGGCCGTCAGGCCTTGGCGATGCTCCACCGCGTGCCCTGTGCACCATCCTCGATCACCACGCCCATCGCGGCCAGCTCGTCGCGGATCGCGTCGGCGCGGGCGAAATCGCGGGCGCTGCGGGCGACGCGACGCGCTTCCAGCAAGGCCTCGACTTGCGCGGCATCCACGTGCACGCCGCCGGAGTGCTTGAACCATGCTTCCGGGTCCTGCTGCAGCAGGCCGAGCAGGGCGCCGCCGCCGAGCAGATCGGCCTTGGCCGCGGGCGTGCCGTATTGACGCGCGGCGTCTGCAAGCACGGCCAGTTCGGCCAGCGCCAGGGGCGTGTTGAGGTCGTCGCAAAGCGCCGCTTCGACGGCGGCCGGCACGGGCAGCCGCGATGCGTCGATCGCCACGTCGGCAAGGTCGCGCAGCACCCGGTACCAGCCGTCCAGCGTGCTGACCGACTGCTGGATGGCGCCGTCGGACCAGTCCAGCGGCTGCCGGTAGTGGCCGCTGAGCAGGCGCAGGCGCAGCGCCTCGGGCGGGTGGAGTTTCAGCAGCTCGTGCACCAGCAGCACGTTGCCCAGCGACTTGGACATCTTGCGGCCGTCGAAGGTGAGCATGCCGTTGTGCATCCACCAGCGCGCGAAGGTCTTGCCGCCGTGCGCGCAGGTGGATTGCGCGATCTCGTTCTCGTGATGCGGGAACAGCAGGTCGACGCCGCCGGCGTGGATGTCGATGGTCTCGCCCAGCTGCGCGGCGCACATCGCCGAGCACTCGATGTGCCAGCCGGGGCGACCGCGCCCCCACGGGCTGTCCCAGCCGGCCAGTTCGGGCGTGGAGGGCTTCCACAGCACGAAATCGGTGGGGTTCTTCTTGTATGGCGCGATTTCCACGCGTGCGCCGGCGATCAACTCTTCGGTGTCGCGGCCGGAGAGCGCGCCGTAGTCGGGGTACGAGCCGACGTCGAACAGCACATGGCCTTCGGCCGCGTACGCGTGGCCGCCGGCGATCAGCGCCTCGTTCATGGCGATGATCGCGCCGATGTGCGCGGTGGCGTGCGGCTCCAGGTCCGGCGGCGCAATGCCCAGCCCGGCCATGTCCTCGCGATAGGCGAGCGCGTAGCGCTCGGTGATGATCGAGATCGGCACGCCTTCGGCCAATGCCGCGGCATTGATCTTGTCCTCGACGTCGGTGATGTTGCGGGCATACACCACCTGCGGGTAGTGCCGCCGCAGCAGCCGCGCCAGCACGTCGAACACCACCGGCCCGCGCGCGTTGCCGATGTGCACGTAGTTGTAGACCGTCGGTCCGCACAGGTACATCGTGACGCGCGCGGGATCCAGCGGAACAAACGGTTCGGTGCGGCGCGTCAGGCTGTTGTAGAGCGAAATCGGCATCGGTCACATCCGCGAGGGAGTCGGCGGTCGGGCGGGGCAGGTTGCGCATCTTAACAAGCGACGATGCCGCTCGTGCCCCGCGGATCGCCCGCTCCTGGCCGGACCTGGCGATCCGTGATGCCGTCGGCCTAGCGGCAAACGGTCGCCACGGCTGAACAGGCCGGTCCGGCCTAAGCGTGTATTCATAGTGAATTTGCTGCAATGCTGCCAGTCCGCGCGTGGCGTGGAACGTGCATCACGGGAGCAGGTCATGGTCAAGCTATGGGTTTCCGCGTTGGTGCTGGCCATGATGGCAGCCGGCGCGCACGCGCAGAATGCGCCGTACCCCAACGATGACGGCAATGCCCACTACGGCTGGGCCGACGTGCTGCGCGCCGACCCGGTGCATGGCGTGACGCGCACCAACGTGCCGCGGCAGGAGTGCTACGACCAGCAGGTGGTGCGCCACGAGGGCGGCAACAGCACCGCCGGCACGGTGCTGGGCGCGGTGATCGGTGGCGTGCTGGGCAACACCGTGGGCAAGGGCGACGGGCGCAAGGCGGCGACGGTCGCCGGTGCCGTGGCCGGTGGCGCGATCGGCAACCGCAGCACGCGCGGTCGCGATTACGAGAGCACGCAGACCCAGTGCCGCGAGGTGAACACGGTCAGCGAGCAGCGCCGGATCATCGGCTACGACGTGGAATATCGCTATCGCGGCGAGGTCTACATGTCGCGGCTGGACTACGATCCGGGCGAGCGCCTGCGCGTGCGGGTTTCCGTCACCCCGGTGGATTGATCCCGACTTCCGCTCATCCATCCCGCCGCCCCTCTCGGGCGGCGATTTTTTTTCAGACGCCGATACTTGCCGGACAGGCACTGACCTGGCGCAGATTTTTGTTGCATGGCAGCGAAATTCTCGCCATGATAGCCGCCGACCACCCGGAACATCGCATGTCTTCAGCCGTCTATACCGCCACCGTACTTACCAGCGCCCGCGCGGCCGCTGGCATGACGTCGCGTGCGCGCCGACCGATGACTCGACATCCGGCCGGGTAGGCAGTCGCACGCGTTTCTTGTGCATCGACGACAAACCCGGCCCTTGTGCCGGGTTTTTTGTGTTTATTTCACGCGGATCCATCCGCAACACCCCGGCCATCCATGGCCGGACTCTTCAATAAGGCATCGACTTCATGACCATTCGGCATTTCTTGACCACCCAGGATTACAGCCGCGCCGAGATCGACGCGCTGCTGGAACAGGCCTCCGCGTTCAAGCGCTCGCCGCGCGGCCAGCAGCTCGCCGGCAAGTCGATCGCATTGCTGTTCTTCAATCCCTCGATGCGCACCCGCACCAGCTTCGAGCTGGGTGCGTTCCAGCTCGGCGGTCACGCCATCGTGCTGGCGCCGGGCAAGGACGCGTGGCCGATCGAGTTCGAGGTTGGCAGCGTGATGGACGGCGATACCGAGGAGCACATCGCCGAGGTGGCGCGGGTGCTCAGCCGCTACGTCGACCTGATCGCCGTTCGTGCGTTCCCGAAATTCCAGAACTGGGCGGTGGATCGCGAGGACAAGGTGATCAAGGCGTTTGCGCACTACGCCACGGTGCCGGTGATCAACATGGAGACGATCACCCATCCCTGCCAGGAACTGGCCCACGCGCTTGCGCTGAAGGAGCACCTGGGCGACCTGCAGAACAGGAAGTACGTGCTGACGTGGACCTATCACCCGAAGCCGCTGAACACCGCGGTGGCGAATTCGGCGCTGCTGATCGCGACCAAGCTGGGCATGGACGTGACCCTGCTTTGCCCGACGCCCGACTACGTGCTGGACGAGCGCTACATGGCGTTTGGCCGTCTGAACGCCGAACAGAACGGCGGCTCGCTGAAGGTCAGCCATGACATCGAGGAAGCCTACACCGGGGCCGACGTGGTCTACGCCAAGAGCTGGGGCGCGCTGCCGTTCTTCGGTCGCTGGGAAGAGGAGAAGCCTGTGCGCGAAGCGAACAGGCACTTCATCGTCGACGAGGCGAAGATGGCGCTCACCAACCACGGCCTGTTCAGCCACTGCCTGCCGCTGCGCCGGAACATCAAGGCCACCGACGCGGTGATGGATTCGCCCGCCTGCATCGCCATCGACGAGGCCGAGAACCGCCTGCACGTGCAGAAGGCGGTGATGGCGTCGTTGATCGGCCAGGGTTGAGCCGCCATGTATACGCCGAAGCATTTTGTGGAAAATCGCATCGAGGCCCTGCACGGGCTGATCCGCGCATACCCGTTCGCCACGCTGGTGACCCGCGCGGCCGACGGATTGACGGCCAATCACCTGCCGTTCGAACTCGTCGGCGAGGTGCTGCACGGCCATGTCGCGCGCGGCAACGAGCTGGCGCAACTGGATGGCGCCGAGGTGCTGCTGGTGTTCCAGGGCCCGGACGGCTACATCAGCCCGAACTGGTATCCCAGCAAGCACGAGACCGGGCGCGAGGTGCCGACCTGGAACTACGCGGTGGTGCACGTGCACGGCCGGCTGCGCGTGATCGACGACGCGGCATGGCTGCGCCGGCTGCTGGAAACCCTGACCGACCACCATGAGGCGGGCCAGCCGCAGCCATGGAAGATCAGCGACGCGCCGGACGACCATATCGAGACCTCGCTGCGCGCGATCGTCGGTCTCGAAGTCTCGATCGACCGCATCGAAGGCAAGTTCAAGCTGAGCCAGAATCATCCCGCGCGCAACCGCGCGGGCGTGATCGCCGGGCTGCGCGAGCGCGACCGCGATGGCGATGCGGAACTGGCCGCATGGATGTCCCGACAAGAGGAGTCGAAACCGTGAATCATCAGCATCACTATCGCGTCGCCGTGGAATGGACCGGCAACCTCGGCAGCGGCACGGACGGCTACCGCAACTACAGCCGCGACCACATCATCCGCATCGACGGCAAGCCGGCGATCGCCGGTTCCTCCGACCCCACCTTCCGCGGCGATGCCGCGAGGCACAATCCCGAGGACATGCTGGTCACGGCATTGTCGACCTGCCACATGCTGTCGTATCTGCACATGGCCACCGTGGCCGGCGTGGTGGTGACGGCGTACAGCGATGCCGCCGAAGGCACGATGGCCACCGAAGGCGACGGCGGCCGCTTCGTCGAAGTGGTGCTGCGCCCCACGGTGACCATCACTGCCGCCAGCGACCCGGCCAAGGCCGAAGCGGCGCACGAGGCGGCGCATCACGCCTGCTTCATCGCCAATTCGGTGAATTTCCCGGTGCGCTGCGAGCCGCGTGTCGTCGTCGAATCCGCCTGACCCTATTTCTTTCCAGGATCTGCAAGCCATGAGCAAAGACATCGTCCTCGCCTTTTCCGGCGGCCTCGACACCAGCTTCTGCGTGCCTTACCTGCAGGAGCGTGGCTGGGCCGTGCACACCGTGTTTGCCGATACCGGTGGTGTCGACGCCGAAGAGCGCGCCTTCATCGAGAACCGCGCGAAGGAGCTGGGCGTGGCCAGCCACGTCACGGTCGATGGCGGCCCGGCGATCTGGGCGGGCTTCGTCAAGCCGTTCGTGTGGGCGGGCGAGGGTTACCAGGGCCAGTACCCGCTGCTGGTGTCCGACCGCTACCTGATCGTCGAGGCCGCGCTGAAGCGCGCCGCCGAACTGGGCACGAAGGCGATCGCGCATGGCTGCACCGGCATGGGCAACGACCAGGTGCGTTTCGACCTGGCGGTGAAGGCGCTGGGCGACTACCAGATCGTGGCGCCGATCCGCGAGATCCAGAAGGAACACACGCAGACGCGCGCCTACGAGCAGAAGTACCTGGAAGACCGCGGCTTCGGCGTGCGCGCCAAGCAGCAGGCGTACACCATCAACGAGAACCTGCTCGGCCTGACCATGTCCGGCGGCGAGATCGACCTGTGGCAGGCGCCCGGCGCCGGCGCGGTGGGCTGGTGCAAGCCGCGTGCCGAATGGCCGTCCAAACCGCTGCGGGTGAAGATCGGCTTCGTCAACGGCGAGGCGGTGACGCTGGACGGCGAGGCGATTGCAGGGCACGCCATGCTGGCGAAGCTCAACGGCCTGTTTGCGCAGTACGGCGTGGGCCGCGGCCTGTACACCGGCGACACCACGATCGGCCTGAAGGGCCGCATCATCTTCGAGGCGCCGGGCCTGACCGCGCTGCTCGCCGCGCACCGCGCGCTGGAGGAAGCCGTGCTCAGCAAGCAGCAGAACCGCTTCAAGCCGGAAGTGGCGCGCAAGTGGGTGGAGCTGGTCTACGAGGGCTTCTTCCACGACCCGCTGAAGACCGACCTGGAGGCGTTCCTGGCGTCCAGCCAGTCCACCGTCAACGGCACGGTGACGCTGGAAACGAATGGCGGCAGCGTCGGCGCGGTGGCGGTGGAGTCGAATCACATCCTCAACGCCAAGGGCGCCACCTATGCGCAGTCGGCCGACTGGGGCGTGGAGGAGGCCGAGGGTTTCATCAAGCTGTTCGGCATGAGCAGCACGCTGTGGGCCGAGGTCAATCGCGGATGAGCGCCTTGCTCGATGCCACGCTGAAGCACCTGGCGGCGCTGGTCGGTTTCGACACGCGCAACCCGCCGCGCGCGATCGATACCGGCGGCATCTTCGACTACCTGCGCGCGCAGCTGCCCGGCTTCGACGTGACGGTGACCGACTTCGGTGCCGGCGCGGTGGCCCTGCACGCGGTGCGCGGCGAGCCGAAGGTCCTGTTCAACGTGCACCTGGACACCGTGCCGGACTCGCCGGCGTGGACGGCCGATCCGCACGCGTTGCGGGTCACTGCCGATCGCGCGATCGGCCTGGGCGCGTGCGACATCAAGGGGGCGGCGGCGGCGCTGCTGGCGGTGGCGAATGCCAGTCACGGCGACCTGGCTCTGCTGTTCACCACCGACGAGGAGGCGAACGACGCGCGCTGCATCGCCGGCTTCCTGCGCGAACCGCACGCTTACGATGCAGTGATCGTGGCCGAGCCCACCAAGGGCGAGGCGGTGCTGGCGCATCGCGGCATCCAGTCGGTGCTGATGCGCTTCGCCGGCCAGGCCGGGCATGCCTCGGGCGAGCAGAAGCCGGGCGACAGCGCGCTGCACCAAGCCGTGCGCTGGGGCAACGCGGCGCTGGATTTCGTGGCGGCGCAGTCGCACGAGCGCTTCGGCGGCCTCACCGGCCTGCGTTTCAACATTGGCCGCATCGAGGGCGGCATCAAGGCGAACATGATCGCGCCGACGGCGGAAGTGCGCTTCGGCTTTCGCGCCTTGCCCACGATGAATCCGGATCACCTGCTGATCCGATTCCGCAATCTGGTGGAACCGCAGCCGGTGGAGTTCGCCGAGACTTTTCGTGGCGCCTCGCTGCCGGCCGGCGATACCGCCAACGCCGAGGCGAACCGGCTGGTCGCGCGCGACGTGGCCGACGAGCTGGGCATCCCGGTCGGCAACGCGGTGGACTTCTGGACCGAAGCGGCGCTGTTCTCCGCCGCAGGCTATACCGCCTTCGTCTACGGCCCCGGCGACATCGCCCAGGCGCACAGCGCCGACGAGTGGGTCGCGCTGGATCAACTCGAACACTATGCGCAAACGGTTTATCGAATCGTTGAGAAGTCCGGCCAGGGACGGCCGGTTTTTGACCCCCGCGATCATGGATGAGCGCAAGGAACAAACAATGGACACGGCTAGGCACAACACCCGCAAGACCATCGTGCGCCTGCTCTCCAGCATGGGCAGCGCGAAGGAAATCCAACAGTACCTGAAGCGCTTCTCCGAGGTGGACGCCAAGCGCTTCGCCGTGGTGAAGGTCGGCGGCGCGGTGCTGCGCGACGAGCTGGCCGATCTGGCCTCGTCGCTGACTTTCCTGCAGCAGGTGGGGTTGACGCCGATCGTGCTGCACGGCGCCGGTCCGCAGCTGGACGAGGAACTGGCTGCCGCCGGCATCGAGAAGCACACCATCGACGGTCTGCGCGTGACCTCGCCCAAGGCGCTCGGCATCGTGCGCCGCGTGTTCCAGCAGCAGAACCTGAAACTGGTCGAGGCACTGCAGTCGATGGACACGCGCGCCACTTCGGTGGCGACGGGCGTGTTCATGGCCGACTACCTGGACCGCGATACCTACGGTCTGGTCGGCAAGGTCCGCAGCATCAACCTGGCGCCGATCGAGGCCAGCCTGCGCGCGAACTCCATCCCGGTGATCGCCAGCCTGGGCGAAACCGACGAAGGGCAGATCCTCAACGTCAACGCCGACTTCGCCGCGAACGAACTGGTGCGCGTGCTGCAGCCGTACAAGATCGTGTTCCTCACCGGCACGGGAGGCCTGCTCGACGAGCACGGCAAGGTGATCGATTCGATCAATCTGAGCACCGAGTTCGATCACTTGATGGCGCAGCCTTGGATCAACGGCGGCATGCGCCTGAAGATCGAGCAGATCGCCGACCTGCTGGCCGACCTGCCGCTGACCTCGTCGGTGTCGATCACCCGCCCGTCCGAACTGGCCAAGGAGCTGTTCACCCACAAAGGTTCCGGCACCCTCGTGCGACGCGGCGAGAAGGTGCTGCGCTTCGACTCCTGGGACGGCGTGGACCGCGCGCGCATGCGCAGGCTGATCGAGTCCAGCTTCGGCCGCACCCTGGTGCCGGACTATTTCGAGCGCACCAGGCCGATGCGCATCTACGTCAGCGAGAACTACCGCGCGGCGATGATCCTTGTCGAGGAGGACGGCTTGCCGTATCTCGACAAGTTCGCCGTGCTGGACGACGCGCAGGGCGAAGGCCTGGGCCGCGCGGTGTGGCAGGTGATGCGCGAGGAGAATCCGCGGCTGTTCTGGCGCTCGCGTCACGGCAATCCAGTCAACCCTTTTTACTACGCCGAATCGGACGGCTGCATCAAGCAGCCACGCTGGAAGGTGTTCTGGTACGGCATCGACGGGTTCGACACGATCTCCCGCTGCGTGGCGCACTGTGCGCAGCGCCAGCCGACACTGGTGGATTGAGCCATGGACACGAACAGGAAAACGATAGGCATCGTCGGCGCGCGTGGCCACACCGGCATGGAACTGATCCGCCTGATCGCGGCGCACCCGCTGCTGCAACTGGCCTTCGTCTCCTCGCGCGAACTGGACGGCCAGCGAGTGGCCGATCACGTCGACGGTTTCGCCGGCGAACTGCGCTACGCCAGCCTGGACCCGGCCGCGGTGGCGGCGCAGGGCGCCGACGTGGTGATCCTGGCGCTGCCCAACGGCAAGGCGGCGCCGTTCGTCGAGGCGATCGACGCGGCGAAGCCGGACACGTTGATCCTCGACCTTTCCGCCGACTACCGCTTCGATCCGTCGTGGTACTACGGCCTGCCGGAACTCACCCGCGACAAGTGGCGGGGCGAGAAGCGCATCAGCAATCCCGGCTGTTACGCCACAGCCATGCAGCTCTCCATCGCGCCGCTGAAGGATCTGCTGGCCGCGCCACCGGTGTGCTTCGGCGTCTCCGGCTACTCCGGCGCCGGTACCACGCCGTCGGACAAGAACGATCCGGACAAGCTGCGTGACAACCTGATGCCGTACGCGCTCACCGGCCACATGCACGAGAAGGAAGCCTCGTTCCGGCTCGGCGTGCCGGTGGAGTTCATGCCGCACGTGGCGCCGCACTTCCGCGGGCTCACCGTCACCACCAACCTGTATCTCACCCGCCCGCTGAAACGCGATGACGTGCTGCAGCGTTTCCATGCCGCCTACGACGGCGAGAAGCTGGCCGTCGTGACCGACGAGGCGCCGTGGGTCAGCCGCATCGCGCACCGCCACCATGCCGAGGTCGGCGGCTTCGCGGTATCGGCCGACGGCAAGCGCGTGGTGATCGTGGCCACGCTGGACAACCTGCTGAAAGGCGCCGCGACGCAGGCGATGCAGAACATCAACCGCGCGCTCGGCGTGGACGAATACACCGCGATTCCAGTGAAGCAGGAGTGAGGGAAGAGGAGTGAGGAGTGAGAGAAAAGCTCACACTCCCGGCGCTCCCGCCCCCTCCGCTCTTGATCTCTCTCACTTCTCACTCCTCTCAACTCACTTCTGGCTACCATGACCCAACCCCTCTGGCAAAAAGCCGGCATCCAGATCGACGCGAAGATCATGCAGTTCCTCGCCGGCGACGACGTGCTGCTGGATCGCGAGTTCTTCCTGCACGACGTCACCGCCAGCAAGGCACACGTGGAGGGGCTGGCCAACATCGGCGTGGTCAGCGCCGACGAAGCCGCCGCGCTGAAGCGCGAGCTGGATGCGCTGGCCGACGACTTCACGAACGGCGCCTTCGTGCTGGACGAGCGCTACGAGGACGGCCATTCGGCGATCGAGGCCCGCCTCACCGAACGCATCGGCGACGCCGGCCGCCGTGTGCACACCGGGCGCAGCCGCAACGACCAGATCCTGGTTGCCACCCGGCTGTGGCTGAAGGACAAGCTGGCCGCGCTGGAGGCGCATTGCCGTGCGATCGCCGAAGTGTGCCTCGGCCGCGCCGCGCAGCCGTCCGTGCCGATGCCGGGCTATACCCATCTGCAGCGTGCGGTGGTGTCGTCCACCGCGATGTGGTTCGCCGGCTTCGCCGAGGGCTTCATCGACAATGCGCTGCGCGCGCGGCAGACGATGACGCTGATCGACGCGAACCCGCTCGGCACCGCCGCCGGCTACGGCGTGAACATGAAACTCGATCGCGAGTACACCACCCGGGCGCTCGGCTTCGCGCGCGTGCAGATTTCGCCGATCTACGCGCAGCTGTCGCGCGGCAAGTTCGAGATGGCCGCGCTGGAGGCGATCGGCGGTGCGCTGCTCGACCTGCGAAGGATGGCGTGGGACCTGTCGCTGTTCACCACCGCCGAATTCGACTTCGTCAAATTGCCGGCCGAGTACACCACCGGCAGCTCGATCATGCCGAACAAGCGCAACCCCGACGTGATCGAACTGCTGCGCGCCAGCTACGCCAGCGTGGCCGCCGCGCGCACCGAGATCGAACAGCTGCTGTCGCTGCCGTCCGGCTACCAGCGCGACCTGCAGTTCTCCAAGGGCTCGATCTTCCATGGCGTGCGCCATGGCCTGATGGCGCTGGAACTGGTACCCGACCTGCTGGCGCGGTTCGCGTGGAACGAAGCCGCGATGCGCGCGGCGATCGAGCCGGCGATGTACGCCACCGACGTGGCGATCGAGCAGGCCGCCGCCGGCGTGCCGTTCCGCGACGCGTATCGCGCTGCGGCGGAAACCGCGGCATCCGCGGGGCAGGGGCGCACGCCCGAAGGCAGCCTCGCCGCGCGCGTCTCGCCGGGCGCCGGCAACGACCTGCGACTGGATGAACTGCACGCGCGATTGCGTGCGCTCGACGACTGAAGCGGAGGCACGGGCATGGCGGCGATCGACACGGGGAACACGCACACCGGCCTGCCCGCACAGGCATTGCCCTCCTGGCGCCGCGCCGTGCTGAAAGTGGGCAGCAACCTGCTTGCCGCCGACGGCGGCGGCCTCACCCCGCGTCATGCCGAAGCGCTGGCCGGTTTCGTTGCCGCCAGCCATGCCGAAGGCCGAGAAGTGGTACTGGTGTCCTCCGGCGCGGTGGCGGCCGGGCGCGCGCTGCTGCGCCAGCATGCGCGCGACATCGGCGGCCTCGCCGCGCGGCAGGCGCTGGCCGCGCTGGGGCAGGCGCCGATGGTCGCGCTGTGGCAATCGCTGTCCGCGCGGCCGGTGGCGCAGGTGCTGCTGACCCACGACGACCTGCGCAACCGCCGCCGCTACCTCAACGCGCGCGCCACGTTGCGCGAGTTGCTGCAGCTCGGCGTGCTGCCGGTGATCAACGAGAACGACACCGTGTCGGTGGATGAACTGAAGCTCGGCGACAACGACAACCTTGCCGCCATCGTGGCCGCGCTGGTCGACGCCGACCTGCTGCTGATCGCCTCCGACGTCGATGCGCTGTACAGCGCCGACCCGCGGCGCGATCCCGCGGCCGTGCCGATCGCGCAGGTGGCCGCGCTGACCCCCGAGATCGTCGCGATGGCCGGCGACAGCGGCAGCGCGGCCGGCACCGGCGGCATGCGCACCAAGCTGCAGGCCGCGGCAAAAGCTGCCGCCGCCGGCATCCCCACGGCCTTGTTCAGCGGGCGCGAGGCGGCCACCGTGCAGGCACTGCAGCGCGGGCAGTTGCGCGGCACGCTGATCGCCGCGGCTTCCACGCGGTTGCAGGCGCGCAAGTACTGGCTGCGCCACGCACCCGCTGCACCGGGCCGCATCCGTATCGACGCCGGTGCGGTGAAGGCGCTGGCCGGCGGGCGCGTCTCGCTGCTGCCGGGTGGCGTGCTTGGCGCCGACGGCGAGTTCCACCGCGGCGACCTGGTGGAGATCGTCGACGCGGACGGTGCCGCCGTCGCGCGCGGACTCAGCCAGTACGGCGCCGCCGAAGTGCGCCGTCTGGCCGGCCGGCACAGCCGCGAGATCGACGGCGTGCTCGGCTACAGCTACGGCGACGAGGTGGTGCATCGCGACGACCTCGTCGGCATGAGTCGCCCGGTTGTGTCCGGACAGGAGATCAGCACATGAGCACGATCCGCGAACAGGCACTCGCCTGCCGCGACGCGGCGCAGGTAGTCGCGGCGCTCGACACGGGGACGAAGCGCGCGCTGCTGCGCGACATGGCTGCGGCGCTGGAAGCGCAGTCCGCCGCGGTGCTGGCCGCCAACGCCGAAGACATGCGCCAGGCCGCGGTGAAAGGCGTGCAGGGCGCCATGCTCGACCGCCTGCGGCTGGACCAGGCACGCGTGGCCGGCATCGCCAACGCGCTGCGCGAGGTCGCCGAACTGCCCGATCCGGTCGGCGTGACGACCCGTCGCGAAACACGGCCGAACGGCCTGTCGGTGGAACGCGTGCGTATCCCGCTCGGCGTGATCGCGATGATCTACGAGGCGCGTCCGAACGTCACCGCCGATGCCGCCGCGCTGTGCCTGATGGCCGGCAACGCGGTGATCCTGCGCGGTGGCTCCGAGGCGATCCATTCCAACACCGCGATCGCCGCGGCGCTGAAGTCGGCACTGGAGGCGCACGGCGTGCCGACCGCCGCCGTGACCCTGGTCGACGACCTGCGCCGCGAGACGATGGTCGAACTGCTGCAGCTGGTCGACATCGTCGACCTTGCGATTCCGCGCGGCGGCGAAGGCCTGATCCGCTTCGTCGCCGAACACGCGCGCGTGCCGGTGATCAAGCACTACAAGGGCGTCTGTCACCTGTACGTGGACCGCGCCGCCGATCTCGCGCTGGCGTTGGACCTGCTGCTCGACGGCAAGACCTCGCGCCCCGGCGTGTGCAACGCGCTGGAGACGTTGCTGGTGCATCGCGACGTCGCCGAAGCGTTCCTGCCACGCGCAACGCAGGCACTGCGCGAGCGCGGCGTGGAGCTGCGCGGCGACGAGCACAGCCGCGCCCTGGTGCCCGACATGCGCGCGGCGACCGACGACGACTACGCCGCCGAGTTCCTCGACCTGATCCTCGCCGTGCGCGTGGTCGACGACCTCGACACCGCCATCGCGCACATCCGTCGCCACGGCTCCGACCACACCGAAGTCATCGCCACCGCCGACGAAACCGCCGCGCAACGCTTCGTGCAGGCGATCCGTTCCGCCGTGGTGATGGTCAACGCCTCCTCCCGTTTCAGCGACGGCGGCGAGCTGGGCCTGGGCGCCGAGATCGGCATCTCCACCACGCGCCTGCACGCCTACGGGCCGATGGGCGCCGAGGCGCTGACCATCGAACGCTTCGTGCTGCGCGGCGACGGCCAGGTGCGGCACGCCGAAAGCCGCCGGTGAAGGCGCGCATCGTGCGCCTCAGCCCCGCACGAAGGCGCGCCGCCAGTGCCGCAGTGCACCGGCCGCCACCAGCAACCAGGCCAGCAGGCTGATGTAGACGCCGAGGTCGGACACCGGCTGCAGCAGATCCAGGTCCAGTGCCTGTGCCAGCGCATTCGTGCCGACCGTGTACATGCCCAGCGGAAACACGATGTCCCAGTCGTCCACCGCGTAGCGCAGGCGCACGTGGCGCATGCCGTGGCGCCACAGCTCGAGGATCGCCAGCAGCGGAATCCACCAGGTGGCGCTGGCCCAGAAGAACAGGGTGAAGCCCTTGACGAAGGGCACCAGCGCACCGAGCGACGGTTGCGCCGGCGCATGCAGCACCAGCAGGCTGCCGGCCAGCGTGGTGATCGCCAGCGCGCCCATGTTGATCCAGTACGGCGGCGTGAAGCCGCTGGCCGGCAGCGGCAGGAACAGCAGGCGGTAGAAGATCAGCGTGATCAGGATCAGGTACAGCGCCGCCCCGACCAGGTACAGGCACAGCGCGGCGAACAGCCAGCCGAGCATGGGCGCCGCATGACCGTGCGCCACCAGCAGGGTGAGCGCCACTGCCAGCGCCTGCGTCGACACCACCGCCACCAGCCAGCCGCCATTGATGCTGCGCCGGAAGCCGGGCTTGCGCTGGCCGGTGATCACGGCGAGCAGCAGCAGGTACAACAGGCAGACCCAGCCGACCGCGCCGAGCACGGTCAGCGCGACGGCCCAACGCGGCAGCGGGACCACCAGCACGCACTGGCTGGCGAGCACGCAACTGGCCGCGACGAAGGTGAGAAAGCCCGCGCCCCGCGCCGGGTTGGTGAAGTCGTCCAGCACCTCGCGCCGGGCATGCACGAGGCGCAGCGCGTTCAGCGCCAGCAGCAGCACGAAGGCCACCGCGTTCAGCACGAACAGCGCACGTGCCAGCACGGGCATGCCGTGCTGGCCGGCATCGATGGAGACGATGCCGGTGGCCATCACCAGCGCGAACGCGCCGGGGTCCAGCTTGCGGATGCTCGATGGAAGGGTGCGGCTCAGCATCATCGTCCTGGCTCCGGCCAGCGGCCGTCCGGGTGACGGCCGGCGGGCGATCCATCCTTGGATTCGCCGTGGTTTGCGCCGGTCAGCTCGACGGGGTCAGCAAACGGGTCAGCTGGTCGAGTTGGGCGCGGTAGTGGTCGAGCACCTGCGCAGTGATCGTTGCATAGCGGTTCGCCTCGTCCCAGCGCCGTGCCTCGATCGCCTCACGCACGCCGGGAACCGTCTTGACGCCGTAGCCGGTGAGCATGCCTGGGGCGTAGATGAAGTGCCGGAACCACGGCCGGCCGGGCAGGCCGTCGGCATCGGTCAGCGCCTGTTCCATCCGGCCCATCTGCCGGTTGATCTGGCGCAGCCGCGCGGCGGGCAGGGCAAAGCCGTTGGCGGCCTGCCGCGCGTAGGCGGCCTGGAACGCTTGCGCGCTCCGCTCCAGCTGGCTGGCGGCGCGGTCCAGCGGGGCCAGCTCGATCGCCGGCACATCGGAGTCGCGCGCCGGCGGCAGCAGCGGCCGGGTCGGGTCGCTGTCCAGCGCGTAGGCATGCGCGTCGAGCAACTGGTGCTGTTGCGCCGTTGCCTTGCGTGTCTTCTCGATCAGCTTGTGCAGTTCGCCGACGTAGCGGCCCAGGGTCTGGCTGAAATCGCCGAAGCGCAGCGGCAGCACATCGGCATCGGCGCTGCGCAACACGATGTGGCCGGCCACCTTGGCCAGCGCCACGCCGTACTCGAAGGTGGGATCGCCGAAGCGGGCGTAGTGGTCGAACGAGTCGTAGCGCGAGTGATAGATGCCGGCATTGTCGTCCTCGCCGCCGAAGCCCAGGTCGAGCGAGGCGATGCCGAGATGTTCCAGGAACGGGCTGTAATCGGAGCCGGAGCCCAGTGCCTCGATCGGCAAATCGCCGCCGCTGGCTGCCGCCTTGGCATTGGCCTTGGCTTCGGGTTTCGCCTTGGGATCGCTGCCTTCGATCATCAGGTGCGCCCGCCAGCGCTTGCCCACGCTCACGCGGGTTTCCGGATCGGTCACGCCGTCGGCGACCTGGTTGACCAGATGCTGCAGCGAATGGCTGCCGCCGGCGCCGAGGAAGCCGCGGCCGTTGGTATCCGAGTTGATGTAGAGCATGGCCTTGGCCTGCAGCTCCTTCGCGTGCGCCTCGGCCCATTCGGTGGAACCGAGCAGGCCCGGTTCCTCGCCGTCCCAGCTGGCGTAGACCAGGGTGCGCTGCGGCCGCCAACCCTGCTTGAGCAGGCCGCCGATGGCCTTGGCCTCGGCCATCAGGGCCACGTTGCCGGCCAGCGGGTCCCATGCGCCGAACACCCAGCCGTCGTGGTGGTTGCCGCGGATGATCCACTGGTCCGGCGCGCGGGCGCCCTCGATCTTCGCGATCACGTCGTAGATCGGCTTGCGGTTCCAGTCCGACAGCACGGTCAGGTGCGCCTTGGCCGCGCTCGGGCCCAGGTGGTAGGTCAGCGGCAGTGCGCCGCGCCAGGCTGCAGGCGCCACCGGGCCGCCCAGCGACTTCAGCAGCGGCGTGGCGTCGGCGTAGGAGATCGGCAGCACCGGAATCTTCAGCAGGGTCTTCGCGTCCTTGATCGCCAGCCGCTTGGCGCCGGGCGTGGAGCCGATGCCGGGGGTCAGCGGATCGCCGGGATATTGCTGCATGTCGGCGACCGAGCCGCGCTGCACGCCTTCGGGCGGGCGCCAGCCGCCTTCGGGCCAGGTGTCGCCCTGGGCGTAGCCGTCATCGTGCGGGTCGGAATAGATCAGGCAGCCGACCGCGCCATGCTCCTGCGCCAGCTTCGGCTTGAGCCCGCGCCAGCCGCCGCCGTAGCGGGTGATAACGATCTTGCCGCGCACGTCGATGCCGCGGCGCACCAGCTCCTTGTAGTCGTCCGGCATGCCGTAGTTGGCGTAGACCAGTGGTGCGGTGACATCGCCGTCGCCGCCGTAGACGTTGTATGGCGGCAGCGCGCCGGGCAGCGCCGAAGTGGCATCGCCGGCGACCGGCGGCTCGTGCAGGGTGGCGGTGAACGGCTGCGGCCCGAGCAGTTCCAGCGCGACTTTCTTCGGCGTCGGATACAACACCTCGAACGTCTCGATGTGCGCATCCCAGCCCCAGGCGCGGAACTTCTCCAGCATGAACTCGGCATTCGCCTTGTCGTGCGGCGAGCCGACCTGGTTCGGCGCCGATGCCATCTGCTTCAACCAGTCGCGCAGCTCGGCCGGGTCGAGCTGGGCGTCGAAACGTCGTTCCAGGTCGAGTTGGGTGGTGGCATGCGCGGGCGTGAAGCCGAGCAGGCCGGCTTGCGATGGGGCGGCGGGTTCCGCTCCGACGGCGGCGAAGGTCGCAAGCGCACACGCCGTGGCAAGCAGTACGCGCATTCTGTGGTGGGTCATGGAATCAGTTCCCCTGGTCGACGGAGGGTTGCGCCACGTCGCCGCGAACCGGCGTGGACACGGGCCCGGCAGTGGCTGCCGGGGGCTGGGAGGGCGGTGGCCGCGGGTTGCGGTCCCTGATCGTGACGTTCTGTGAAAACAGCGTGGCGTTGTTCTCGCCGCTGTAGACCACGCGGTACTTGCCGGGCCGCAGGTAGAGCTCGCTGGCGGGCGCCGCGCCGCCGCTGCGCACGCGGTCGCTGGGCACGGCGTTGAGCGGCACCGGATCGAGCACCACGCGATCGGCCGGGATGGCATCGTTGCCTTCGCTGGCGTAACGCGCCTCCACCATGCAGGGAAAATGCTGGTTGCAGCGTTCGCCATCCACGTAATACGGCTTGCGTTCGCCGCCCAGGCTGAGCCAGGTCGGGCGGCCGCGACGCATGGATGTCGGCGGGAACCACACGCTGAGGTCGTAGCCCGGCCGCAACGACCACGGTTTGCCGGCGTCGTCCACGAACACGATGGGGCCGGTCGGTTGCAACTTCTTCATGACCGGCTCGTAGTACGGATGATTGCCGCCGACATCGGGGTGGTCGTACAGCATGGTCTGCTCGACGGTGAGCGGGTCGATGTCGATCAGCCGGCGCAGGTGCTGGGCCATCGAGGCGCCGCCCAGGTAGGCGCCGGATTCCTGGATGTGCGCGTAGCCGGCGTTGACCACCACGCGCGCGTCGGGATGGTCCTTGAACACCTGCCGGTACAGGTTGCGCGCCTGCTCCGCTTCGCGTGCGTCGCCGGAGGCATCGGACAGCGCCTCGTAGCCGACCACCTTGTAGCCGAGCCGCAACGCGGTGCGCACCATTTCCGCGCAGACCGGTTCCTGCGTGTAGAAGCCGCTGTCCTTGGTCGGGTATCCGCGCGCCTGCAGCCCCTTGTCGGTCTGGTAGACCGTCTCGGCCGCGAAATAGTCGTAACCCTCGGCGCGCAGTCGCGCCAGCATCTGCACCGTCAGGCTGCGGGTGAGCGGGATGTTGTGCGCCTCGTTGAAGAACACCGCCCGGCGCCCTTTCGCCAGCCGCGCGATCGCCGTCAGGGCAGACTCGGCGTGGTGGACCCCGTCGTCCAGCGGCAAGGGGCGGTCGTCGGGCAACGCTCCCTGCCTGATCGAGAAGCTGGTCGCCGCGTCCGGGTAATCGCCGATGAAGGTCTGATACCAGCTCAGGTACTGGCTGAAAATGACCTGGAAAGCAGGGTCGTTGTTGCCGACGGAGGCGTAGCGCATCACCTGGAACTGGGCCAGCAGGCCGTTGCGCTTGTCGGCGTCGCGCATGATCGCCTCGGATTCCTGCGACGCCTTGAGTTGCCTGGCCTGCCAGTGCGCCGGCGATTGCGCATGGCCGGAGCCGGGCAGGCCGGCGATCGCGGCGCAGGCGGCGGCGAACAGAATGCTGGTACAGCGCATGGAACCTCCCGTGAGTCGGTGGGTTTGCGTGGCCATCCCGCGGCGGTGGAACCGCAACCCGTGCACGTTACCGCAAGCACCATCGCATGCCTGTGCCTGTCGACACAGTGTCATCACGCTCAAAGCGGAGCACAATCGGGAACCCCGCCTGCCGATGGAGTACGCCATGCGCCATGCCATGCTTGCCCTCCTGCTGACCCTTCCGTTCCCCGCCGTGGCGACCGCCCAGGTTGCCGACCTGCACAGCGGCGCGATCACCGCTGCCGTGCAGAAAGGCGTCGACGATCCGGCGCGCGCGGCGGACCGCCACGAGGATGCGCGCCGCAAGCTGGCGCTTGTCATGACCTTCGCCGAGGTCAAGCCCGGCCAGAACGTGCTCGAACTGGTGCCAGGCAGTGGCTACTGGACGCGGGCGTTCAGCGCCATCGTCGGGCCCACGGGCCACGTCTATACCGTCTGGCCGGACGAGATGGGCAAGTACTCCGCCAAGAGCCTGGCCAACTGGCAGAAGCTGGCGGCCACGCCGCACTACGCCAACGTGAGCCTGCTGCAGCAGCCGGCGGCCAAGCTGAGCGTGCCGGTGCCGGTGGACCTGGTATTCACCTCGCAGAACTACCACGACTACCACGACCCGTTCATGGGCCCGGTCGACATGGCCAGCTTCGACAAGCAGGTCTACGACGCGCTCAAGCCCGGCGGCCTGTTCGTGGTGATCGACCACGTCGCCCCCGCCGGCTCCGGCCTGGCCGATACCGACACTCTGCATCGCATCGACCCGGAGGTCGTCAAGCGCGAAGTCGAGGCCGCCGGCTTCGTCTTCGACGGCGAAAGCAATGCCCTGCGCAACCCGGCCGACACGCATGCCACCAAGGTGTTCGACAAGTCGATACGCGGCCACACCGACCAGTTCATCTATCGGTTCCGCAAGCCGGCGAAGTAGGCGTGGTCGAAGGGTACGACATGCAGCGCGTCCAGCTTGCGCCCGTGCCGATGGTATTGCTGCTGGCGAGCAGGGATTCCCGCCAGCGTGCCACGGGGAGCGGACCGTGATCGCTGGCGAGCCAACTCCGGACGCTGTCGCCGCCGATCCCCCGCCACAGCGCCCGCCTGAGCCCGACGCCGCCGACTGCTGCGGTGAGGGTTGCGTGCGTTGCGTCTACGACATCCACGACGAAAAACTGGAGCGCTACGAACAGGCACTGGCGGCGTGGCGTGCACGGCATCCGGGGAAATGAGCCCGTTGCCAACCTTTCGGTAGCCATCCATGTGGAACGCCATCACCCGCGCCGTCAGCCCTTCCATCGCCCGTTGCGAGCTGTCGCACGTCGCGCGTGTGCCGATCGACCTGGAGCTTGCACGCATCCAGCATGGCAACTATCTGCGTGCGCTGGAACGCGCCGGCTGTGACGTGCTGGTTCTGCCGGCCGAAGTCGAACTGCCCGATTCGGTGTTCGTCGAGGATGTGGCGATCGTGCTGGACGAGTTGGCCGTGCTGACACGGCCCGGCGCCATGTCACGGCGCGCCGAAGTCGCCACTGTGGCCGACCCGTTGCGTCGATACCGGCCTTTGCAGGCGATCGAGGCCCCGGCCACCCTGGACGGCGGCGATGTGCTGCGCATCGGCCGCACGCTTTATGTCGGCCAATCCGTCCGCAGCAATCCGGATGGACTGGGCCAGTTGCGCAACCGGCTCGCCCCGTTCGGCTATGTCGTCGAAGGCGTGCCCACGCGCGACTGCCTGCATCTGAAATCGGCGGTCACCGCCTTGTCCGATGACAGCGTGGTGCTGCAGCCGGCTTGGGTGGATCGCGAATACTTCGCCGCATTCCACATCATCGAGGTCGATCCCGCCGAAGCGCATGCCGCCAACGTCTTGCGCATCGGCGATGAGCTGATCATGCCGACCAGCTTCCCCCGTACACGACAACGGCTGCTCGATGCCGGCTTTCAGGTGACGACCGTCGACGTGTCCGAACTGCAAAAAGCCGAAGGTGCGGTGACCTGTTGCAGCCTGGTATTTCGTTCGGTGACGTGAGCGCATCGCTGTTTCGCACCCCTGAGTCGGGCTTCCGTCGGCGGCTGCGGTGTTTCGTCGGGCCGCCGGGGATTTCCCGCGTCTCGGCCACTATTCTCGATCGCACTCCCAAGTCAGCGGAACTGTCGTCGTGATCAGAAGCTTCTTCTTCTACCTGCGCCTCATCGTGGCCTGGTACCTGCTGGTGCTGCTGGCGACGTTGTCCGTGAGCTGGATCTGGTCGGGGCTGGGCAGCCTGGTGCAGTTGCTGGGGCTGGTGGTGATCGTGTTCGTGGTGATCCGCGCGCATTCGCACCTGGTGCGGGTGCGCATGATCGCGGGCAAGCTGACTTCGGCGACGCTGGCCACCCGGCAACGGCGGCAGATCGAGGCGCCGTTCGAGGCGGAGGAGGCGTTCGAGCTGCTGGACGCCGCGATTCGCGAACTGCCGGGCGTGGAGCAGGTGGACCGCACGCGCAACCACCTGCAGATTCGCGCCACCGCGGTCTACGCCGACCCCTATGACCTGGCGCAGCTGGGGCGCTGGAATCCGATGCGCTGGATCGTCAGCCAGCGCAACCGAATCCTGGCGACGGTCAACCGCGGCGAAGGCAGCAGCAGCTTCAGCCTGGTCTGCGAGCCGTGCAGCGCGCCGTGGAGCGACTGGCTGCAGGTGGACGACGGCGTCAACCTGGAGAACCTCGAGGCGATCGCCCGCGCGGTGACGCTCGGCGTGGCCAGCCGCCGCCGCGGCGAGCAGGCGGCGGCGGCGCAGACGGCCACCGAGAAGGAGCTGGCGATCGCCAGGCTCAGCCTGCTGCAGGCGCAGGTGGAGCCGCACTTCCTGTACAACACGCTGGCCAGCGCGCAGGTGCTGGTGCGCAGCGACCCGGCCGGGGCGGATGCGATGCTGGGCCACCTGATCCAGTACCTGCGTCACTCGCTGCCGCGCGCCGACCGCGCGCTCGCCAGCCTGGGCGAGGAACTGGAGCGCTCGCGCGCCTACCTGGCGATCATGAAGATCCGCATGGGCGCACGCCTGAACGTGCAGATCGACGTGCCGGACGAACTGCTGGCCACGCCGCTGCCGCCGATGCTGCTGCAGACGCTGGTGGAGAATGCGATCAAGCATGGCCTGGAACCGCGGCCGGGTGACGGCACGGTGTGGATCTTCGCGCGCCGGCAGGATGGCCGCGTGGCGGTGACCGTGGCCGACGACGGCAAGGGTTTCGGCGCGCAGGAAAGCGGCGCGGGCATCGGCCTGAAGAACGCGCGCGAACGGCTGAAACTGATCTATGCCGGCCAGGCCAGCCTGGCCATCGCGGCGAACTTCCCGCAGGGCGTCGCCGCCACCATCAACGTGCCGGAGCACTACAACGAGGAGCAGGCCCATGGCTAAGGGTGTGATCGCCGAAGACGAGGTCTTGCTGCGCCAGTCGCTGCGTGCCGCGCTGGAGACGGCATGGCCGCAGCTGGACATCGTCGCCGAGTGCGAGGACGGCGCCAGCGCGCTGGAGGCGATCGTCGAGCATCGGCCCGAAGTGGCCTTCCTCGACATCCGCATGCCCGGCCTCACCGGCCTCGAAGTCGCCACCGCCGCGGCCGAAGCGTGCCCGGCGACCCAGGTGGTGTTCGTCACCGCGTATGACCAGTACGCCATCGACGCCTTCGAGCGCGGCGCGATCGACTATCTGCTCAAGCCGGTCGTCCCGGAACGGTTGCGCGCCACCGTGGAGCGCGTGCAGTCGCGCGTGGGCGCGGATCGGTCCGACACTGCCTCGCTGGCCGACCTGGTCCGGCAGATCGGCAGCCGGCTGGGGCCGGCGCGGCAGCAACCGCCGCTGAGCTGGGTCACCGCCAGCACGGGGCGGGAGACGCGGCTGATCCTGCTCGACGACGTCGCCTATTTCCGCGCGGACAACAAGTACACCACGGTGGTCACTGCCGAGGGCGAGGCGCTGCTGCGCACGCCGATCCGCGAGCTGCTGGAGGTGCTCGACCCGACCGTGTTCAAGCAGATCCACCGCGGCACCGTGATCAACATGAAGGCGGTCGCCGCCGTCACCCGCGACGACACCGGCAAGGGCATCGTGCGCCTGCGCGAGCGGCCGGAAACGCTCAGCGTGAGCGCGCCGTTCATGACCCTGTTTCGCAACATGTAACTGCCGCGTTCGCAACGGTTTGTCGGGAGGACGGCCATGCACTATCTCATCGCGCTGATCTGGCTGGTGCTCTCGCTGGCCGGGGTGGAGGGCTACGGCAGCCAGTCGCATGCCACGCGCGCCAGCGTCAACGGCGTCGACGTGCTTTACAGCCGTACGCGGATTGTGGCCGACATCGCCGACATCACCTGCGTGCGCAGCGCCAGCGGGCGTTGCCATTACCGTTTGCTGGCGTGCCCGACGCCGGCCGCGCAAGCGGCCAAGGCGCCGGCCTGCGAGCAGGCCGGCGCACGGCAGTTCGTGCTGGCGAGCGGAGCAAGCCGGGACGTGGCGGGCCTGCCCGCACGCTTCATGCTTTGCGTGGGTGCCGGCGACGGCGGCGTCGGCGCGGAATGCAACATGCTTTCCGCATCGCGTTCGCCGCTTGCCGGCTGGTGAGCGGCGGAGCTACTTGTCCTTCTTTTTTTCTTGCTTGGCGGCGCGCTTTTCCTTCAGCGTTTTCTCCGGCTTCTTCTTTTCGCTCTTCTTCGAATCCATGCCCTTGCTCATGCGCGGCTCCTCGATGTGGACGATGGTGGTGGCGGCAAGTCTAGGCGTTTCCTCGACCAAACGGGAGTCGTTGCCGTCGCCGATCAGGCCGTGGCCAGGCCGGCGGCGAAGTGCTGGCCGAGGTCGCGCTGGCAGCGTGCGAGCACGGCCGGCGGCATGACGCCCGGCCAGCTGTGCGCCAGGTCCGCATCGGCGGGGAACTCGCCGTTTTCCACCAGCAGGCTCAGGCTGGCCAGACTGTCGGCCACCGCCAGCGCGCGGCCCAGCGGCGAGGTGGCTGCGCTGACCTCGCCCTGGCACTCGGCCAGGGCGCCGAGCACGCGCGCCGGCAGCCCCCATTGGCGGGCAGCCTGCAGCGAGAGTTGCGCGGCCAGCATCGCGCAGTGCCGCACGAAGCCCGCCGACAACGGCGGTGGCGGCGCCCCGGGCAGCAGTTGATCCAGCAGGCGCACCACCGCGCCCGTACCGGCATGGCGCACGATCCCGGCCAGATAGGCCTCGAACGCATCGCAGCCGGTGGTGCGCCCCAGCCACGCGCAGGCATGCGCGCAGCGTTCCGCGTGGCCCCACAGGCGCCCGCCTGCCGCGTGGCCCATGCTGCCGGTGTTGCCCTGCAGGATCGGCTTCATCACGTGCAGGGTGATCACCCGGCGCAGGCCGTCCTGGCCGAGCAGCACCACCGCCTGTTGTAGGCTGCTGATCGGTTGTGCCGAACGGTAGAACACGGTGCTGGTGGCGCGCATGACCTCGCCCACCATCAGCGGGTCGCGGCCGACCAGCTTGGCCAGTTCGGCGCCTGCAGCCTCGTCGCTCTTGAGGGTGCGCAGCAGTTGCGGCAGCACGGTCGGCAGGCGCGGCAGGCTGCGCAGGTCGAAGCGAGCGCCGAGCAGCTCCAGTCGTCGCAGGAGGGCCGCTTCGGCCGGCAGCGGGTCATCCTGGCGGGGCGGCGGCAGGCCGAGCACGAGCCGGTGGAAGCGCTCGTCGATCAAGGCCAGCGACGGCGTTTCCGTCGCGGCGTGGGCGACGGCGGGCGACGGGACGGCGGCAGGGGCCGGCGACCGCGCCTTGCTGGCGCGCTGCGGACTGGCCTTTGCCTTGCGTCGCGAAAACACGCGCCGCCACATGTTTCCCACCATGGGGACTGCCCCTCTGTCGCGCCGTGTCGTCGATGGTTCGCTCCCGTTAGCGGCCGCGCGGCGGGAAAGTTGAGCCGACGGCCGCCGCGCGTGGCTGTGGCTGGCAATGAACCGGTTCGCCCCCAGATAGGGTGCTTCCGTCATCCGGGATTGCGCCATGATTCCATTTTCCATCCTCGACCTGGCCCCGATCACCGAAGGCAGCGACGCGGGCCAGGCCTTCCGCAACACGCTGGACCTGGCGCAGCTGGGAGAACGGCTCGGCTACCGGCGCTACTGGCTGGCCGAGCACCACAACATGCCCGGCATCGCCAGCGCGGCCACCGCCGTGCTGATCGGTCATGTCGCCGCCGGCACCTCGACGATCCGCGTGGGCGCCGGCGGCATCATGCTGCCCAACCACGCGCCGTTGCAGGTGGCCGAGGCGTTCGGCACGCTGGCCTCGCTGCATCCGGGCCGCATCGACCTGGGCCTGGGGCGTGCGCCGGGCACCGACCAGCCCACGGCGCGGGCGCTGCGCCGCTACTTCGACAGCGCCGACGCGTTCCCGCAGGACGTGCTGGAGCTGCTTGGCTATTTCGAGCCGGCGCAGCCCGACCAGCCGGTGCGCGCGGTGCCCGGCGCCGGCATCGAGGTGCCGGTGTGGCTGCTGGGGTCGAGCCTGTTCAGTGCGCGGCTGGCGGCGCAGCTGGGGTTGCCGTTCGCGTTCGCCTCGCACTTCGCGCCGGATGCGATGGACGAGGCGCTGGCGTTGTATCGGCGCAACTTCGTGCCCTCGGCGCGGTTGCAGCAGCCGTATGCGATGCTCGGCATCAACGTGGTCGCCGCCGACAGCGACGCCGAGGCGCGGCGATTGTTCACCACCCAGCAGCAGAGCTTCATCAACCTGCGTCGCGGCAAGCCCGGCCTGATCCCGCCGCCGATCGACGACATCGAGGCGTACTGGACGCCGCCGGAGAAGCTGATGGTCGAGCGCGCTCTGGCCTGCGCGGTGGTCGGCGATGCGGTCACGGTGAAGGAGGGCATCGCGGCCTTCGTGGCCCGCCACCGGCCGGACGAGTTGATGCTGACCGCCAACATCTTCGAGCACGCGGCGCGACGACATTCGTTCGAGATCGCCGCGGCGGCACGCGAGGCATGAGCTTCGCCACGGATGCGGTCGGCGTCGGCCATAATGGGCGTTCCCCCGTCGACGCATTGAAGCCACGCCACCGATGAAAACCCCCAAGGGCCTGCAGGAGCTGATCGACGACGGCATGATCGACCAGGTGCTCAGGCCGCTCAAGAGCGGCAAGGAAGCCTCGGTGTATGTCGTGCGCTGCGGCGACGAGGTGCGCTGCGCCAAGGTCTACAAGGACATGGCCCAGCGCAGCTTCCAGGCGCGCGTGCAATACCAGGAAGGGCGCAAGGTACGCGGCAGCCGACAGGCGCGGGCGATGGGCAAGGCGACGAAGTTCGGCCGCCGCGAGGCCGAGGAGGCATGGAAGAATGCCGAGGTCGACGCCCTGTACCAGCTGGCCGCCGCCGGCGTGCGCGTGCCGCGGCCGTACGGCTACTTCAACGGCGTGCTGGTGATGGAACTGGTCACCGATGCGGACGGCCATTCCGCGCCGCGGCTCGGCGAGGTCGAACTGTCCGCCGACGAGGCGCGCGCGTATCACCGCTTCCTGATGCAGCAGGTGGCCCGCATGCTGTGCGTGGGGCTGATCCATGGCGACCTGTCCGAGTACAACGTGCTGGTCGGGCCGCACGGCCCGGTCATCATCGACCTGCCGCAGGCGGTCAGCGCGGCGGGCAACAACAGCGCGCGCACGATGCTGCGGCGTGACGTGGGCAATATCACCATCAGCCTGTCGCGCTTCGCGCCCGAGCTGCTGGACACCCACTACGGCGAGGAGATGTGGGCGCTGTACGAACTGGGCGAGCTGCATCCCGATACCGAACTGACCGGCCGGTTCGAGTTCGACGAGCACATCGCCGACGTCGACAGCGTGATGCAGTCGATCATCGACGCCCGTGAGGAAGCGATCATCCGCCAGCAGGGCAGGGAAGCGGCGGAGCGGGAATTGTAGGAGCGCCCGGTGGGTCGCCAATCACGATGGCGGGCACTGCCCGCCGGGGTCGAGCCGCCTCAGGGCTTCTGGACGTCCAAAAGCTCAACGTCGAACACCAGCGAGGCGTTCGGCGGGATGTCGTCGCCGGCGCCGCGCGCGCCGTAGCCCAGCGCGGCGGGGATCAGCAGGGTGCGCTTGCCGCCCACGTGCATGCCGGCCACGCCCTGGTCCCAGCCGGCGATGACGTTGCCGGCGCCGAGCACGAAGGAGAACGGCTCGCCATGATCGCGCGAGCTGTCGAACTGGCTGCCGTGCTTGTTGCCGGCAGTTTCGTCATACAGCCAGCCGGTGTAGTGCACGGTGACCTTCATGCCCGCCACAGCCTCGGTGCCGGTGCCGACCTTGCTGTCGACGACGGTGAGCTGGTCCACGCTGCCGCGGGTTTGTTGCGGCGCCGGCGCCGAGCAGGCGACGAGCGAAATCAGGGCGAACAGGGAAAGCAACCAGCGCATGGAAAGACTCCTGGGCAAGGGGGCAGCGGATGTCCCGATCAAGTCTCGGGTTTGGCATTCCGACTTTCGTCGGGGCGAGAACCGGATGGGGTTTTTCTTGAGGAAGCCGCGATTATCCGGCAATCGACCGGCGCGTGCCTGCCGCGGTGAGCTCGCACGGGTCAGGCTGCCGCCGTGCCGGCGATAGCGGACCAGCAGCCGACATGCCGGTCAGCTCACTGCTTCGGCGCTCGCCATGCGGATCTGCGGATCGACCGCCACGGCATCGGCATCGTTCATCAGTTGCAGCTGGCCGTCCTGGATCAGCACCTGCAGGCGCATGCCCCGCTGCAGCAGGGTGACCAGTGCGGCGACGGTGTCGGCGCTGATGTCCAGCACGCTGAGATTGCGGTGGCGAGCCAGCGTGGCGGCGTGGCGGTTCCACCAGAGCTCCGCCGCGTTGCCGCCGTAATTGATCACCACCACCTGGCGCGCACGGCCGCAGGCCTTGCGGACGCGCGTCTCGTCGGGCTGACCCACGTCGATCCACAACTCGATCTCGTCGGTATACGCCTTGCGCCACAGCGCCGGCTCGTCCTCGTCGCTGAGGCCCTTGCCGAACTCCAGCCGCTCGTCCGCATGCATGGCGAACGCGAGCAGCCGTACCATCAGGCGCTCCTCGGTTTCCGACGGGTGGCGCGCCAGGGTCAGCGCATGGGTGGCGTAGTAATGCCGGTCCATGTCGCTGATCTGCAGTTCGACCTTGTAGATGGTGGAGTTGAGTGCCATGCGCATGCCGGAGGACAACAGCCGAGCATTGTACGCGGCGTAGCGCCGACCTGCCGCCGACCTGCGGCTAGACTGGCCCGATCATGCCGAACGTTCCTTTCCGTCCTGACCGTGGCGCCAGCACGGTGCACCTGCCGCCAGGGTCCTGGCGAAGCGCGCTCGACGCGCTGTGCGCGCACTTTCCCGCGATCAGTCGTGCGCAATGGCTGGACCGGATCGCGCGGGGCCGCGTGCTGGACGGGGATGGCGTGGCGATCGACGCGCAGGTGCCGTACCGCGCGGGAATGCGCCTCCACTACTACCGCGAGGTGGCGGACGAGGCGGAGATACCGTTCGTCGAGACGGTAGTGCACGCGGATGAACACCTGGTGGTGGCGGACAAGCCGCACTTCCTGCCGGTGACTCCGGCCGGAGGTTTTGTCGAGCAGACCCTGCTGCGGCGATTGATCCGCCGGCTCGACAATCCGCAGCTCGTGCCGCTGCACCGGATCGACCGCGCCACCGCCGGACTGGTGCTGTTTTCGGCGAATCCCGCCAGCCGCGCGGCTTATCAGGCCCTGTTTCGCGAGCGGCGCATCGACAAGTGCTACGAGGCGTTCGCCCCGGCCTTGCCGGCAGGGGTTTTTCCGCTCTACCGGCGTACGCGCATCGTGCAGGGCGAGCCGTTCTTCCGCATGGCCGAGGTCGAGGGTGAGCCCAACAGCGAGACGCGCATCGAGGTGATCGAGCGCGGCGACACCGACTGGCGCTATGCGCTTCATCCGATGACCGGGCGCAAGCATCAGTTGCGGGTCCACATGGCGGCGCTCGGTGCGCCGATCCGCAACGATGCGTTCTATCCCGAGCTGACGGAGGCGGCGGCGGACGATTATCGGCGGCCGCTGAAGTTGCTGGCGCGGGAGTTGGCGTTCGTCGATCCGTTGTCGGGCGAACCGCGTCGGTTCCGCAGCAAGTTGACGCTCGACGATGGCGCGTGATCGGGATGAAAGGCGGCGGGCAGTGCCGCGCGCGCTCGACCGGGAACTACTCCGCCGGCGTCTTGTGCTTGTAACGACACAGATCGCGGATCACGCAGTGCGGGCAATCCGGCTTGCGCGCCTTGCACACGTAGCGCCCGTGCAGGATCAGCCAGTGGTGCGCGTCCTGCCTGAACTCGGCCGGGATCACCTTGACCAGCTTGTCCTCCACCGTGCGCACGTCCTTGCCGGGCGCCAGCCCGGTGCGGTTGGCGACGCGGAAGATGTGCGTGTCGACCGCGATGGTCGGCTCGCCGAAGGCGGTATTGAGCACCACGTTGGCGGTCTTGCGGCCCACGCCGGGCAGCGCTTCCAGCGCCTCGCGGGTACGCGGCACCTCGCCGCCGTGCTGCTCGATCAGCAGCCGGCACAGCGCGATCACGTTCCTGGCCTTGGCGTTGAACAGGCCGATCGTGCTGATGTGGCGCTTCAGCCCATCCTCGCCGAGGTCGAGGATGGCCTGCGGCGTGTTCGCCACCGGAAAGAGCTTGCGGGTTGCCTTGTTCACGCCAACGTCGGTGGCCTGCGCCGACAGCACCACCGCCACCAGCAACTCGAACGGAGTGCCGTACAGCAGCTCGGTGGTCGGATGCGGGTCGAGTTCGCGCAGGCGCGTGAACAGTTCCACCACGTCGGCGCGCTTCATGAGGATTTCTTCGCCTTCGCGCGTGCCAGCGCCGCCAGCACCGGATTGGTCGACGCGGCGGCATCCACCGCGGCCTTGCGTGCGGCCAGCTCGGCGTCACGCTCGGCGCGTTCGCGCGCCAGCCGGGCGCCGCGGCGCTGGAAGTGAGCGCGTGCGGCATCCGCGTGCGCCTGATCGATCTGCCCCATCGGCATCGGCACCAGTTCGATGCAATCCACCGGGCACGCCGGCACGCACAGCTCGCAACCGGTGCAATCGTCGGCGAGCACGGTGTGCATCAGTTTCGGCGCGCCGATGATGGCGTCGACCGGGCAGGCCTGGATGCATTTGGTGCAGCCGATGCAATCGGCTTCCACGATGCGCGCAAGCATGCGTGGCTTCTCGATGCCGCAGGCGGGGTCCAGCGGCAGCGGTGGCCGACCCAGCAAGTTCGCCAGTTTCGCGATGCCGGCCGCGCCGCCGGGCGGGCAGCGGTTGATCGCCGCCTCGCCACGCGCGATCGCCTCGGCATACGGCCGGCAGCCGTGGTAGCCGCATTGCTCGCACTGCGTCTGCGGCAGCAGCGCGTCGATGCGGTCGGCCAGGACGGCGATGGGATCACTCATGCGCGGTGCGGGGTGGGCGATAATCGACGCCCATTGTCCCGCAATTGCCGATCACTTGTTGGAGTGTCGCCATGAAACCGTCGTTCCTCGCTTCCCTGTTGCTGGCTGCCGTGCTCGGTGCCGGCGGCTCGATCCTCCTGACCCATGCCGGCACGGCGCAGGCGCAATCGAGCGCCACCGCCGACACGGTGACCGTCTTCGTCGACGCCACGCTGGGTTTCCGCAAGAAGCACATGGCGAACCAGCTCACGAAATCCCACGCCGACTACGCCGCGCGCGGCTACCGCTACGTGGACATGGCGCCGTACAACGAGAACGGCGACCTGGTCGGCTTCTTCGTGACCTACACGAGGCAGTGAACGGTCCGCTGGATCGAGGGCAGGAGCGCACCGCGTGCGCTCCTGCGGGTCGCTCGCCGTAAGGCGGGCAGTGCCCGCCCTGCGTGTCAGCGCACGCTGGCGCCGGGCCTGGCGCCCTGGTCGGCATCGAGCAGGAACAGGTCGCTGCCGCCGTCGCCGGCGGACAGGATCATGCCTTCGGACAGGCCGAAGCGCATCTTGCGCGGGGCCAGGTTGGCGATGAACACCACGTTGCGGCCGACCAGTTTTTCCGGTTCGGCGTAGGCGGCGCGGATGCCGGAGAAGATCTGCCGCTTGCCGAGTTCGCCGGCGTCCAGTTCGAAGCGCAGCAGCTTGTCCGAGCCTTCCACGAATTCGCAGGTGGTGACCTTGCCGATGCGCAGGTCGAGCTTGGCGAAGTCGTCGATGGAGATGAGGCCGGGATTCGCCCCTTCGACAGGCTCGGGACGGTGGATCCCGGATTCGGGGTTCGTCACGGCAGATTTCGACTTGTCGTTCATGGATTTCTTCGCCGGGGCAGCCGGCGCGGCGGGAACGGATGCGCCAAGCGATTCCCTGGAGGCCTCGACCATCGCGTCGATGCGCTTGGCATCGAGGCGGGCCAGCAGCGGCTCGAAGGTGTTGACGCGGTGGCCGTGCAGTTCGCGGCGGGCGTCGTCGAAGCTGGCGATGGGTGCGGCGAGGAATTGTTCGGCGGCTGCCACGGTGGCCGGCAGCACCGGCTTGAGCAAGCCCGACAGCAGGCGGAAGCCGTGCAGGGCCAGCGTGCAGACCTGCTGCAGTTCGGCGCGGCGGGCGTCGTCCTTGGCGATCAGCCACGGCGCCCTGGTGGCGATGTAGCCGTTGACCAGGTCGGCGATGGCGACGAAACGACGAGTCACCTCGGCGAACTCGCCGGCGTCGTACAGCGCGTCGACGCCGTCGTAGTGCGACAGCAGGGTTTGCCACAGCGCCGCTTCCTCCGCCTCGAAACGGTCGGCCAGCCTGCCGTCGAAAAACTTCTGCACGAAGCCGGCGGTGCGGCTGGCGATGTTCACCCACTTGCCGATCAGGTGCGAGTTGACCCGTTCCTCGAATGCCTTGAGATCGAGGTCCACGTCGACCGGCGCCGCGCTGAGCATGGTGGCGAAGTTGTAGCGCAGGAATTCCGGGTGGATGCCGGCGTCGAGATAGGTGCGCGCCTGGATGAAGGTGCCGCGCGACTTGGACATCTTGGCGCCGTTCACCGTCAGGTAGCCGTTGACGTGCAACGCGGTGGGCGTGCGGAAACCCGCGCCATGCAGCATCGCCGGCCAGAACAGGCCGTGGAAGTTGATGATGTCCTTGCCGATGAAGTGATGCATCTCGGCGGTGCTGTCGGGGCCGAGGAAGTCGTCGAACTTCAGGCCGGTCCTGTCGCACAGCGCCTTGAAGCTGGCCAGGTAGCCGACCGGCGCATCCAGCCACACGTAGAAGAACTTGCCCGGCGCGTCGGGGATCGGGAAGCCGAAGTAGGGCGCGTCACGCGAGATGTCCCAGTCCTTCAGGCCGCCATCCAGCCATTCGCGCAGCTTGGCGGCGACGCCGCTGTCGGCCACCGGCTTGCCTTGGGTGAACTTGCCGGCGAACCAGTCGCGCAGCAGCGATTCGAACTTGCCCAGCTCGAAGAAGTAGTGCTCCGAATCGCGCAGCACCGGGGTGGCGCCGGACATCACCGAATACGGGTTGATCAGGTCGGTGGGCGCATAGGTGGCGCCGCAGTTTTCGCAGTTGTCGCCGTACTGGTCCGGCGTGCCGCATTTCGGGCAGGTGCCCTTGATGTAGCGGTCCGGCAGGAACATCTGCTTCTCGGGATCGAACAGCTGCTGGATGTTGCGCCTGGCGATGCAGCCGCTGTCGCGCAGGCGCGTGTAGATCAGCGAGGCCAGCTCGCGATTCTCGTCCGAATGGGTCGTGTGGTAGTGGTCGAAGCTGAAGTGGAAATCGCCGAAATCGGCTTCATGACCTGCCCGGATGCCCGCGATGAAGGCCTCCGGCGTCATCCCGGCCTTCTCGGCGGCCAGCATGATCGGCGTGCCGTGCGCGTCGTCCGCCGCCACGAAATGCACCTCGTTGCCCATCATCCGCTGCGCACGCACCCAGATGTCGGCCTGGATGTAGCCCAGCATGTGGCCCAGGTGCAGCGGACCGTTCGCGTAGGGCAGGGCGTGGGTGACGAGCAGGCGACGACTCATGGGTTGCGTGGCTTCCTTGGGGGGGACTGCGCATTATGGCATGCGCCCCCGCCGGTATTGGCCGTCCGGATGGCCATGCCGCAGCGCGCGCGGACTTTGCTCGCCGGGGATTCCGGTGCGGTGGTGCAGAGCGCCTGGCTGCTGTCGCGGGTTGCTGGAGCGCATGTGGGCAGAGTCCTTTCGGCCACGGATCACGGCAGCCTTGCGCCGGGGCCGCGCACCACGCGGCTGGTTTTCCTCGCCTTGGGCATCGGCATGGCAGCCATCGTGCCGGTGATGTTCGGCGCGGTCGGGCGTTTGCCCGGGGCGTCGCCCAGGGTCTCGCTGGCCACGGTGACCATGCCGGGTTACGCCGGCTCAGCGGTGCGGACGCCGGCCGTGCACACAAGAACGCCCCGCACCGGTCGGCGGTGCGGGGCGTGGTCGAAGGTCAATCGACGCAGCGGATGGTCAGGGCTGGCGTTCCCACTGCTGCGAGCGGCCGACCCAGGAAAAGCCGATGTAGCCGCGCACGTTGAGCTTCTGGCCGCCGTCGAGCATCGACAGCTTCACCTTGTAGACCTTGCCGGTCTTCGGGTCGAGGATGTGACCGCCGCTCCAGACGTCGCCATCCTGGTGCACGCCCCACATGATGTTCATGCCTTCGATCGGCTTGTCCTTGCGCTCGCCGTCGCACTTCTTGCACAGCGCCACCTCGCCGTCGCGGGCGATATCCGACGGGCTGCGGTTGAGCAGCTTGACGATGGTGGCCTTCAGCTCGCCATTCTCGTCGGTGATCTGCACGATCGACTTGGCCTGGCCGCTTTCGTCGTCGATGGTTTTCCAGTTGCCCACGGGGGTGTCGTTGGCGGCCAGTGCCGAACCGGCGGCGAGCAGCAGGCAGGTGGCGAAGGCAAAGCGTCGTGCTGACTTCATGGCGTCTCTCCCGTACGAAAGCGTATGGAATCGAGACTGGCGAGGTTCGGCGAGGTCGTCAAGCTGCATTGCGCCATGGCTGCCGGTGCGCCGGTGAGGCGCTGATCTGTGTCAGCCGGCCGTCTGCGGCGCGCTGGCATAATGGGCGTCTCTCTCGACGACCGAACCGACATGACGCAGGTGAATGAAGCCCTGGTCCGCCAGATCCTGGGCGGGCTGATCGACACCCACACCGGTGCCCCGCTGGGCGAGGCCGTGCGCGCCGTGGGCGTCGACGGCGGCCGGGTTTCGGTGGACCTGCAGCTTGGCTATCCCGCCGCCAGCGCGATCAGAGCGATCACCGCGCGGGTGCGCGAGGCGTTGCAGGCCGATCCGGGCATCGAGTCGGCGACGGTGTCGATCACCAGCCGCATCCACGTGCACAAGGTGCAGGGCACGCTGGGGCCGCTGCCGAACGTGAAGAACATCATCGTGGTCGCCTCGGGCAAGGGCGGCGTGGGCAAGTCCACCGTGTCGGCCAACCTGGCGCTGGCGCTGCAGGCCGAGGGCGCGAAGGTGGGCGTGATGGACGCGGACATCTACGGCCCCAGCCAGCCCACCATGCTCGGCGTGCACGGCAAGCCCGCCTCGCCCGATGGCAAGAGCATCCTGCCGATGCAGGCGCACGGCATGCCGGTGATGTCGATCGGCTTCCTCGTCGAAGAGGACACGCCGATGATCTGGCGCGGCCCGATGGTGACCCAGGCGATGATGCAGCTGATCACCGACACCCGCTGGGAACAGCTCGACTACCTGGTCATCGACCTGCCTCCGGGCACCGGCGACATCCAGCTCACGCTGTCGCAGAAAGTGCCGGTGGCCGGCGCGGTGATCGTCACCACGCCGCAGGACATCGCCCTGCTGGACGCGCGCAAGGCGCTCAAGATGTTCGAGAAGGTCGAGGTGCCGGTGCTTGGCGTGGTGGAGAACATGGCCACCCACGTCTGCTCCAACTGCGGCCACGAGGAGAACATCTTCGGTGAAGGCGGCGGCGAGCGCATGGCCACGCAGTACGGCGCGGCCTACCTCGGCTCGCTGCCGCTGGACATCCGCATCCGCGAGCAGACCGATGGCGGCAACCCCACGGTGGCGGCGATCCCCGATTCCGACCTTGCTGCCCGCTACCGCGAGATCGCCCGCAATACCGCCGGCCGGCTGTCGCGCCAGCCGCGCAACAAGTCGCTGGGTCTGGGCAAGATCGTGGTGCAGGGCGTGCCCTCTGCATGACGGCGCCGCGGCGCGTGCTGTGCCTGTGCGGCAGCTTGCGCCGGGTATCGTCGAATCGCGCCGCGCTGGAAGCCGCGTGCCAATTGGCCGCGGCACCGCTCGAACTGGTGTTGCACGACACGCCGGGCGCGCTGCCGCTGTTCAATCCGGATGACGAGGTCGATCCGTTGCCGCCATCGGTGCTGGCGTTGCGCGAAGCAGTCGGCGCCGCGGATGCGTTGCTGATCGCCTGTCCCGAATACGCCCACGGCGTGCCCGGCGCGTTCAAGAACCTGCTCGACTGGCTGGTCGGCAGCCTGGAGTTTCCCGGCAAGCCGGTGTTGCTGCTGAACACGGCCGCGCGCGGTTCGCACCATGCGCAGGAGGCACTGGCCGAGATCCTGTTCACCATGTCGGCCCGGTTGCTGGCGGCACGGCCCGTGCCGGTGGCATTGCCGGGCGCCGGCTGCACCGCGGCGCAGGTGCTGGCCAGCGCGGAACGCTGCGCGGAATTGCACGCAGCGCTGGACCTCCTGGCCGCGCTTCCACCCCGCCCGTAGGAGCCCGCTGGCGGGCGATGCTCCTGGCCGGGATTCGGGGTTCGCAAGAGTATCGCCCGCGAGCGGGCTCCTACGGGTGACGAAGGCCAGCCGGCTGGCGTGGCGGTACCCCGACCATGTATTTTTGCCGCTTTGCGCCCGGTTGGTTCGGGCTGCCCGCAATCGACCGGAGAGCGCGTGAGCATCAAATCCGACAAGTGGATCCGCCGCATGGCCCAGGGCCAGGGCATGATCGAGCCGTTCGAGCCGGGCCAGGTCAAGCAGAACGACAGCGGGCGCATCGTTTCCTACGGCACCTCCAGCTACGGCTACGACGTGCGTTGTGCGCGCGAGTTCAAGATCTTCACCAACATCAACTCGACCATCGTCGATCCCAAGGCATTCGACCCGAACAGTTTTGTCGACGTGGCCTCGGACGTGTGCATCATCCCGCCCAACTCGTTCGCGCTGGCGCGCACGGTGGAGTACTTCCGCATCCCGCGCAACGTGCTGGTGGTGTGCCTGGGCAAGAGCACCTACGCGCGCTGCGGCATCATCGTCAACGTGACGCCGCTGGAACCGGAATGGGAGGGGCACGTGACGCTCGAGTTCTCCAACACCACGCCGCTGCCGGCGAAGATCTACGCCAACGAGGGCGTGGCGCAGATGCTGTTCTTCGAGTCCGACGAGGAGTGCGAGACCAGCTACAAGGACCGTGGCGGCAAGTACCAGGGCCAGCAGGGCGTGACCCTGCCGCGTACCTGACCCCGTTTGCCTGAACGGCGGCGCGCGGCGACCGCCGTCGGCGCCACGGACTGCTAGACTTCACCGTTGCCACGACGCCTTCCGGGAGAGCTGCATGAGCCGAATGTCCACCCTGCTTGTCCGCATGTCCGCCGCGATCGTGCTGGGCAGCGTGTTGCTGCTGGCCGGTTGCCACCGCAACCAGGTCAAGAACGAGCAGCACTTGGCGGCGTCGATGAAGGGCGAATTCAGCCTGACCATGCAGGCGTACAAGGACGGGCAATTCCTGATCGATGGCGCGGTGCTCTCGGCGCTCGACGCCGGCAGTCACTTCGCCTACCTGCGCGACCAGGGCAAGCTGCCCGCGAAAGTGCTGTTGATCGACAGTGACGAGGCCAAGGTCGGCAAGAAGCATCTGCAGTATCTGGCCCGCATGTCGATCGACTACGGCTTTGCCGCGTATTTCTTCGACCACAAGGGCCGCCTCACCCAGATCAGCCCGGTCGACGTCAAGGCGCGCAAGCTGGAGGACCACCAGCAGCGCGCGCAGCCGTCCAGCGACGGCGGCGGCTACGAGCCCTCGCAGCAGCACTGAACCGCCGCGACCGCGGCACCGCGAAAAGCCCGTGGCGTGAGCCGCGGGCTTTTTGTCGAACGGCGATCAGGCGATCGTGCCGCCGCCGAGGCGCAGGTCGGCGTGCGTGACGGCCGCCACCCGCAGCGCGATCTCCAGGCCGCGCACCATGTCGTCCAGTGCCATGCTGGGCGCGCCGGGCCGCGATGCGGCCTGCAGCGGCAGCCACGGGATGTGGATGAAGCCGGCGCGCACGCGGCGCTTGGGCGCGCTCCAGTGCAGCGCTGCGTAGGCGAGGTGGTTGCACACGTAGGTGCCGGCCGTGTGCGAGATCGCGGCGGGCAGTCCGGCCTCGTGCAGGGCCGCCAGCATCGCCTTCAGCGGCAGGGTGCTGAAGTAGGCCGCGGGCGCGCCGGGGATCACCGGCTCGTCGATCGGTTGGACGCCGGCGTTGTCGGGAATCCGCGCATCCTGCAGGTTGATCGCCACGCGTTCCAGCGACAACTGCGCGCGCCCGCCAGCCTGGCCCACGCCCAGCACGATCGCCGGCGTCGTTTCCCGCAGGGCGGCCTTGAGCAGGCGCAGCGAGGCGGCGAACTCGGTCGGGATTTGCCGCGCCACCACCCGGTGCCCGCCGATGCGCCGCCCGTGCAGGGCGCGCGCGGCTTCCCACGAGGGGTTGACCGTCTCGCCGCCGAACGGGTCGAAGCCGGTCAACAGGATACGTGGCAGGGTTTTGCTCATCGGGCCTCGCGCGTTCATCGAAACACCAGCAGCCACATCATGGTGAACGTGCTGGCGAAGATCCACAGCGCGCTCCAGGCCTGCGCCTTGATCACGCCGTAGGGGTTGCGCAATTCCAGCAGCGCCGCCGGCACCAGGTTGAAGTCGGCCGCCATCGGCGTCAGCAGGGTGCCGCAGTAGCCGCACAGCATGCCCATCGCGCCGAGGATCGCCGGGTGCGCGCCGTGCTGCTGGATCAGCAGCGGCAGGCCGATGCCGGCCATCATCACCGGAAAGGCGGCAAACGCGTTGCCCATGATGACGGTGAACAGCACCATGCCCAGCGCGAACACCGCCAGTGCCGCGGTGGCGTTGCCGGTGGGCAGGAAATCGGTGGCGATCTCGGCGATCGCCGCGCCCACGCCGCTCCGCGTGAACACCTGGCCAAGCGCCGCGAGCAGCAGCGGCAGCAGGGCAGCCCAGCCGATCGCATCGAGCAGTCGCCGGCCCTCGGCCACACCTTCGTGCACCGGCGTGCGCGCCACCCTTGCGGCGGCCAGCAGGGCGATCACGCAGGCCAGCGCCAGCCCGGTCAGCGTCATCTGCGACTGGGCGAACAATGCGAACTGCCCGATCACCAGGTAGCCGCCGAACAACGCCACCAGCAGGGTCACCAGCGGAATCAGCAGGGCTGGCCCGAACAGCCGGTGGCCGAGTTCGATCGCCGACTGCAGGCGTTGTTCGGCGCTGCGGTTTTCCGGATGCGCCTGGCGGCGCAGCCGCGGCGCCAGGCAGGCCAGTGCGATCACGCCGATGCCGGCGATCTGCGCGGGCAGGGCGTTGCCGGCCGCCGACTGCGCCAGGATGAAATCCCCGGCGCCGAACAGCAGGCCCAGCACGATCCAGAAGGCGGCATGCCAGCGGTGGCCGTCGCGCAAATTGCGCCAGCCGCTGTAGAGCAGGAAGGCGGCGATCAGCCAGTACGCGTGTTCGATCCGCAGCATGCTCAGGCGCCCCGCTCGCGGCGGGCGGCGCGTCGTTGCAGCCGGCGCTGATACAGCCAGATGCGTACCGACTGGATGACGAACGCGGCCACTGCCGTGGGCAGGGCCCACAAGGCGATCGCCAGCGGGCTCAGCTCGATGCCATGCTGGGTGTAGAAGGCCTGGATTAGCAGCACCGCGCCCAGCGCGATGAACACGTCCTCGCCGAAGAAGCGGCCGATGTTGTCGGTGGCCGCAGCGACCGCGCGCAGCTCCTCGCGATCGTCCTGGTCCAGCTCGGGCAGGATCTTCTGCGCCGCGGCCTCGCCCATCGGGGCCAGCAGCGGGCGCACGGTCTGCGCCGCGCCGGCCACGCCGGTCAGGCCCATCGTGGCCAGCAACTGGCGCAGCAGCAGGTAGCCGATCAGCAGCCGCGCCAGGGTCAGGTTCTGCAATCGCGCCATCCAGCGCTGGGCGTGTTCGCGCAGGCCGGCGCGCTCGAGCAGGCCGATCGCCGGCAAGGTCAGCACGAACAGCAGCAGCATGCGCTGAGACACGAAACTGTTGCCCAGCAGGGCGAGCAGGTCGGCCACCGACAGGCCCGCCAGCAGTCCGCTGACCAGGGCCGCCACCACCACCACCGGCACCGCGTTGAAGCGCAGCGCGAAGCCGATCACGATCACCGCCACGCCGAGCAGGGGCCAGTAGTTCATGCCTCACCCGTTGCCGTGATGGTCACCCCGGCCGCTTCCAGCCCGGCGCGCAGGCTGCGCGCCAGGCGTGCGGCATGTACGCCGTCGCCGTGCAGGCACAGCGTATCGGCGCGCATGGCGATGGTGCTGCCGTCGATGGCGGTGACGGTGCCGTCGAGCGCGATCTGCAAGGCCTGCGCAGTGGCCAGTCCGGCATCGTCGATCACCGCACCGGCTTCGCTGCGCGGTTGCAGCGTGCCATCCGGCCGGTAGCGACGGTCGGCGAATGCCTCGGCGGCCACCGCCAGGCCCTGCGCCGCGCCCGCGTCGACCAGTGCCGATCCGCTCAGGCCGAACAGCCGCAGGCGCGGGTCAAACTGGCACACCGCCGCGGCGATCGCATCGGCCAGCGCACGATCGCGTGCCGCCATGTTGTACAGCGCGCCATGCGGCTTGACGTGGCTCAGCCGGGTGCCGGCGGCGTGAGCGAAGCCGTGCAGCGCGCCGAGCTGGTACAGCGTCATCGCGTGCACCTCGGCGGGTGTCACGCGCATCTCGCGGCGGCCGAAGCCCTGCAGGTCGGGCAGCGAGACGTGGGCGCCGATCGCCACGCCGCGCTCCATCGCGGCGGCCACGGTCTGCTGCATGGTCATGAAGTCGCCGGCGTGGAAGCCGCAGGCGAGGTTGGCCGAGCTGACCACATCGAGCAGCGCAGCGTCCTCGCCCATTCGCCAGGCGCCGAACGATTCGCCGAGGTCGCCATTGAGGTCGATGCGCGTCATGCAAGGCCAGTCATGCGAGGAGGAGTCCGTCGTGTTGCAGTCGTCGCGCGATCTGCCGGTACAGGGCGTCGAGCGCGTGCTCGCGGCGCCGCAGGCGATCGGCAGCCTGTTCCAGTGTGCCACGGCGAAAGCATACGGGATCGCCCGGCCGGCGTTGCGCCAGGCGCGGAAGATCCGCCGCGGCAAGCTGGCCGATGCGCGGATAGCCGCCGGTCACCGGCGCCTCGGCCATCAGCACGATCGGCTGGCCGGACGGCGGCAGTTGCATCGTGCCGGGCAGGGTTGCCTCGGAGATCAGTTCCAGCGGTGCGCACAGCTGCAGGCGTGCTCCGTCCAGACGGCTGGCGGTGCGGTTGCTGTCGCTGGCGACGCGGAAAGTGCCGGTGTGCAGTGCTTGCCGCGACACCTCGTCGAGTTGCGCGTGGTGGCTGCCGGGCAGCAGCATGAGCGGCGTTTGCGCGAAGTCGAACCATGGCCGCGGGTCGAGTCGCCATGGCAGGGCGTGGGGATGGTTCGCCGGCGCCGCGCTGCTGGCGGCGTTGCCGACCGGCAGCGTGTCGCCGGTTTGCAGCGCGCGGCCGAGCCCGGCGTGCAGGTCGCTGCTGCGGCTGCCCAGCACGGCGGCCACGTCGAAACCCCCGCGCACGGCCAGGTAGCTGCGGCAGCCGGCGGCCATGCGGCCCAGTTGCAGCACGCTGCCGGCGGGCAGCCAGCAGGCTGTCCAGGTCGGCAAGTCGGTGTCGCCGGCCCGGGCGGCGATCGGCGCACCGGTGATCGCGATCCATGTCGCGCGCTCGAAGCGCAAGGTTGGCCCGAGCAGGGTGCATTCGAGCGCCGCCTCGTTCCCGCGATTGCCGACCAGCGCGTTGGCCAGGCGCCAGGCCGGCAGGTCCATCGCGCCGGCGCGGCCCACGCCGATCGCTGCATGGCCGGGGCGGCCGCGATCCTGCAGCGTGCCGAGCAGGCCGGGCTTGAGCACGCGCACGCTCATCGGTGCCGCGCCGCATCGAGGTCGGCGAACTCCTCCGCGTCGATCGCGCGGAAGCGCACGCGGTCGCCGGCGGCCAGCAGCGAAGGTTCGCTTGCGTCGGCGTCGAACAGGCGCAGCGGCGTGCGCCCGATCAGATGCCAGCCGCCGGGCAGTTCGGCCGGATAGATGCCGGTCTGCGCGCCGCCGATCGCGACGCTGCCGGCAGGCACGCGGGTGCGCGGGTCGCGTCGGCGCGGCATCGCCAGCGTGGGATCGAGCCCCAGCAGGTAGGGGAAGCCGGGCGCGAAGCCGAGCATCGCCACGCGGTAGTCGACGCCCACGTGGCGAGCCACCACCACCGTCCCGGACAGGCCCAGGTGCTGCGCCAGTTCATGCAGATCCGGGCCGTGCGGGCCGCCATAGCACACGGGGATTTCGTGGATGCGGCCAGCGCCGGCCGGCGCGTGGCGGGTTTCCAGCGCGATGCGCGCGGCCCGTTCCACGCGCTGGTGCGCACTCGCCGCCTCGTCGCCTTGCCACGCCGCCGGCGCGAATCGCAACAGCACGCTGGCATAGGCTGGCACGCATTCCAGCGAGGGCAGATCCCGCAGCGCGGCGACGGCAGCGTGCACGCGGTCGTTGAGCACCGGCTCGATGCGGTCGCCGAAGCGCAGCAGCAGCGCATCCTCGGCCAGCGGCTCGAACTGGATCGCGTCGGCCGGCACGCTAGCCGCGCGCCGCGAGTGCTTGCCGCAGCGCGGTCATCCGCTCGTGCAGCACGGCTTCGGCGCAGGGCTCGCGCTGGCCGTGGCCCCACACCGGGCCGGGCCAGCCGGCATCGCCCTCGCGACGCGCCACCACGTGCACGTGCAACTGCCGCACGATATTGCCCAGCGCGCCCAGGTTGAGCTTGTCGCACGGCATCGCCGCACGCAGGGCGGCGGCGGCGCGGTTGACTTCGTGCCACAGCGTGGCCTGTTCGCCCTCGTCCAGGTCGGCGATCTCGACCAGGCCGTCGCGGCGCGGCACCAGCACCAGCCAGCCGTAGCGCGCGTCATCCATCAGGCGCACGTCGCACAGCGGCAGCGAGGCGAGCAGGCGGGTGTCGGCGGCCAGCCGCGGGTCGAGGGTGAACGCCTCGCTCATGCGTTGGCCAGGTGCTTGTCGAAGAAGGCCAGCGTGCGCTGCAGCGCCAGTTTGGCGCTGGCTTCGTGATACGCCTTGCTGCCATCGCGGTTGAACGCGTGGTCCGCCGGGTAGGTGAACAGTTCCATCTGCGGCAGCGCCACGCGATGTTTCTCCACCATCTCCGGCGTGATGTTCTGATCCTTCTCGCCGAAATGGAACATCACCGGCGCCCTGGGCGCCTCGTGCAGGAACGGCAGGTTGCGCGCGCCGTAGTAGCTCACCGACGGCAGCCCCAGGCGCAGCGCGGCGAGCAGGGCGACGGTGCCGCCCCAGCAGTAGCCGACCGTGCCGATTCTCCCCGCCGAGGAAATGGCCTCGGCGGCGCTGGCGACGTCCTCGACGGCACGCTCCAGCCCCAGCTCGTTGACCAGGTTGCGGCCCTTGTTGGTGCCGACCTGGTCATAGGCCAGTTCCACGCCGCTTTCCAGGTGGTCGAAGAACGCCGGCGCGATCGCGGTATAGCCGAGCGCGGCGAAGTGGTCGACCACCCGGCGGATGTGCGCGGTGACGCCGTAGATTTCCTGGATCACCACCAGGCCGCCCTTGGGCTTGCCCTCGGCCGTGGCCAGGTAGGCACCGATGCAGTGGGTGCCGCCGGTGGGGATGGTGATGTCCTGGCCCATGGTGCTGCCTCGATGAGTATTGGATGCGTCGATGTTACCCGCAGCGGTGAGGGTACGGCCGTCACGTATAATCGCCGGTTTACGCGCCCTTCCCGGTAACCGCACGCCATGTCCCAGCCCGCCCACAAGATCGGCTTCGTCAGCCTCGGTTGCCCCAAGGCGCTGGTCGATTCCGAACGCATCCTCACCCAGCTCAAGGTCGAGGGCTACCAGATCGTGCCCAGCTACGGCGAGGCGGATGCGGTCGTGGTGAACACCTGCGGCTTCATCGACGCGGCGGTGCAGGAGTCGCTGGACTCGATCGGCACGGCGCTCAACGAGAACGGCAAGGTGATCGTTACCGGCTGCCTCGGCAAGCGCGCCGAGCTGATCCGCGAGGCGTATCCCGACGTGCTCTCGATCAGCGGCCCGCAGGACTACGCCAGCGTGATGAGCGCGGTGCACGAGGCGCTGCCGCCGAAGCGCAACAAGTTCCTCGACATCGTGCCCGATACGGGGGTCAAGCTCACCCCGAAGCACTACGCGTACCTCAAGATTTCCGAAGGCTGCAACCACCGTTGCAGCTTCTGCATCATCCCCTCGATGCGCGGCAACCTGGTCTCGCGGCCGGTCGACGAGGTGCTGGTGGAGGCCGAGAAACTGGTCAGGGGCGGCGTGAAGGAACTGCTGGTGATCTCGCAGGACACCAGCGCCTATGGCGTCGACGTGAAGTACGCCGAGCGCCCGTGGCGCGGGAAGAACTACCGCACCCGCATGACCGAGCTGTGCGAAGGCCTGTCCGAACTCGGCGCGTGGACGCGCCTGCACTACGTCTACCCGTACCCGCACGTGGACGAGCTGATGCCGCTGATGGCGGGGGGAAAAATCCTGCCCTACCTCGACATCCCGTTCCAGCACGCCAGCCCGCGCATCCTGAAATTGATGAAGCGCCCCGGCAACATCGACAAGACGCTGGAGCGCATCCGGAACTGGCGCAAGCTGGTGCCGGAGCTGACCATCCGCAGCACCTTCATCGTCGGTTTCCCCGGCGAGACCGATGCCGAGTTCGAGGAGCTGCTGGACTTCCTGCGCGAGGCCGAACTGGACCGCGTGGGCGCGTTCGCCTATTCGCCGGTGGACGGCGCCAAGGCCAACGAGCTGCCCGGCGCGGTGTCCGAGGAACTGAAGGAGGATCGCCTCGAACAGTTCATGGCGGTGCAGGCGGAAATCTCCGCCGCCAAACTGCAGCGCAAGATCGGCCGCACGCTCAAGGTGCTGGTGGACGAGGCCGGCGTCGACGGCGCGGTGGCTCGCTCGGCCGCCGATGCGCCGGAGATCGACGGCTGCGTGCTGATCGCCGACGGCCAGCAGCTGAAGCCGGGCCAGTTCGTGGACGTGGTGGTCGAGGCGGCCAGCGAACACGACCTGCACGCGCGCCTGGCGCATCCCGCGCTCAAGATCGTGTAACGCGCCATGCGCTATGTGGCGCCGGCGCGCGGTGCGGTCGATCCGCAAGTGTTCGGCCGGATGCCGCTGGCCGCGTGGCGCGAGCACGCCCGGTTGGTCGAGGGCCGCGACTGGCCATCCATCGATGCGCTCAATGCCGCCCGCCCCGCCGGCATGCACGAACGCTTCGTGGCGCAGACCCGTGAACTGCTGGCCGACGGCCTGCACTACGAACAGCGCATCGCCGAACACGGCGCGATCGCTACCCGCGAACGCAACTGGCACGACCTGTTCAACGCACTCGCCTGGCTGCGCCACTGTGCGCTCAAGCGCGCGCTCAACGCGCGGCAGGTGGCCGAAATCGCCCGCATGGGCACCAGGCAGCGCTCGCGTGCGCAATGCGCACTGACCCATTTCGACGAGGCCGGCGTCGTGGTCGCGCTGCGCAATCCGGCGCTGCTGGCGCTGTGGAATGCGCATGACTGGCATGGCCTGTTCTGGCGCGAGCGGGAGGCGTGGTTCGACGGGCGCATCCATGTCGAGGTGTTCGGCCACGCCTTGCTCGAACACGCGCTGACACCGGCGCAACTGCTGGTGGGCAAGGCGCTGGTGGTCGCCGGGCCGCGGTTGTCACCGGGCGAGGTCCTCGAAGCCTGCGCGCAGGCCATCGGCAACGGCGATGTGCTCGGCGATCCGCTGGAACTGCGCCCCTTGCCGCTGGCCGGCGTGCCCGGCTGGCATCCGGACAACGAGCAGGAGGCTTTCGTGCGCGAGGCGGCGTGCTTTCGGCCGGTGCGGGCCGGGCGGAGTTACCCGCCGCCGCTGGCCGGAGGTTGACCGATCGCCCGGAAACCCTGCATCTGCATCCGGGCCGGCATCTTCCGCGACGCCGAAGCCCTCCCCGTGCTTGCCGGATCGACCGATCGCGACTATATACGAGCAATCGGGGAGCACGGGGTTCGAGGGAGCAGGGCATTGAATATCGCGGGTTTGCGACGACGCCAGGGGCGTCTCGGGCGTGGCGTGACGTGGATGCTTGCAGCCCTGCTCACCCAGGGTGTGCTGCTCGCGTGCGCCGGTGCGGGGACGGCGCAGGCAGCGACACCGATGGAGCCGATCCGCTTCGGCATCCTGCCGATCGGCAGCGCGGCCGAGTCGCTGGAGCAATGGCGGCCGCTGCTGGACGACTTGCACAAGCAGTTGGGCCACCCCGTGACCACCGTGTCGGTGAGCAGCTACGCCGGCCTGTCCGACGCCATCGGCGCGCAGCGGGTGGACGTGGCCTTTCTCTCCGGCAAGCTCGCGGTGGAGGCGGTGACGCAGCAGCACATGCAGGTGTTCGCCCAGTTCGTGCGCAACGATGGCGTCAACGGCAACGTCGCCATGCTGGTGGTGCGCAGCGACAGCCCCATCCGCGATCTGAACGACCTGCTCGCCACGACCAGCCACGGCTGGCGTTATGCGCGCAGCGAACAGCTTTCGGTCACCGGCTATACCGCGCCGGAAGCCTACGTGTTCGCGCCGCGCGGGCTCAATTCGGACACCTTCTTCGCCAACGTGCGGGTGGGCGACCATCAGAGCAACCTGCTCGCCGTGGTCAACCGCGAAGTGGACGTGGCCAGCAGCAACAACCCGGACATGGACCTGTTCCGGCGCAACTTTCCGCGCGAGGCAGCGCAACTGCGGGTGATCTGGCGCTCGCGGCTGATTCCCTCCGGCGTGCTGGTGATCCGCGACGGCATGCCCGAATCGCTGCGCCACAAGCTCACGGCATTCCTGCTGGCCTACGGCAAGGCGCCCGGCGAGGTCGGCGAGCGCCAGCGCGAGCGGCTGGCGCGGATTCCGGACCTGGGCGGTTTCGCGGCGGAGACCAACCACGTGCTGCAGCCCTTCGTCGACATGCAGTACACCCTGCTGCGGCAGCAGGCCGAGCAGGGCCGGTGGATCAGCCCACAGGCACGGCAGGCGCGGCTGGCGCAGATCGAACGCGACCACCAGCATGCATTGAAGCTGCTGCGGCCGCATTGAGCGGTCGACTGGCCCGCGTCAGGCTTCCTGCTCGTAATCCACCGACAGCACCACGAACTCCGCCCGCCCGCCCGGCAGCTCGGCGGAGAATTCGTCGTCGACGCGCTTCTTCAGCACGGCCCGCGCCAGCGGCGAGTCGATGCTGATCCAGCCGCGCCTGGCGTCAGTCTCGTCCGGGCCCACGATGCGGTAGCGGTGGACTTCGCCGCTGTCCACGTTCTCCAGCCCGATGCAGGCGCCGAAAAACACGGCGCGGCGATCGCCCGGCACGCCCTCGGCAACTTTCAGTGCGGGAATGCGTTTGCTGAGGTAACGCGCGCGGCGGTCGATTTCGCCGAGCTGTTTCTTGCGATAGGTGTATTCGGCGTTCTCCGAGCGATCGCCTTCGGCGGCTGCCGCGGCGAGGGCCTTCACCACTTCCGGGCGCAACACGTGCCACAGGTGGTCGAGTTCGGCCTTGAGCCGTTCGAAGCCGTCGCGGGTGATGATCGCGGTGGAGCCGGGCGAGGGCGGGCGCCAGCGGCTCATGCCGGGCTGGCCAGTTGTCGTCGCTGGGCGTCGATCTCGCCGCGCAGCGGGTGCTCGGGCCAGGCCGCGACGAGCCGGTCGAGCAGCGCTGCCGCGTCGGCGTGCTGGTCGGCATGGGCGGCCAGCGCGCGTGCGGCCAGCAGGCCGTAGTGCGGCGCCTGCGGGTCGCGTGGCCAGTGCGCGACATAACCCTGGCCGAGATGGATCGCGAGGCGGCTCATGCCCATCCGCACGGCCAGGTCGGCCAGGGCGCCGCAGGTCTGCGGGTCGTCCGGGATGAAGCTGGCGTCGATGCCGCAGCATTCCTGCAGCACGCCGAGGGCGCGCCGCGATTCGCCCTGGGCGATCAGCGCGGCAATCCAGATCTGGCCGTGCACCAGCAGGTCGTCGCGCAGGCCCTGCCGGTGCAGCAGCTCGCGGTAGAACTGGTGCACGGCGGGTGGCGCCGCGCGCTCGCGCAGTCGCGCGGCAAGTTGGCGCAACGCGGCCTGCGGATCGTCGGTTGCCTGCTGGCGCGCGGCATCCACCAGCCGGTCGTCGGCGTCCTGCCCGGAAGCCTTGGCCAGCTCCGGCGCTTCCGGCACCATGCCGAAACGCTCGTGGCGCTGGTGGATCATCGCGCCCATGAGATGAAAGGCGAGCACGATCAGGTAGGTGTAGGCGAATGCGAACAGCGGCAAGGCGAGCAGTCGCGGCAGCCGCGCAGTGGTGACCGAGGCGACCACGATCAGCACGCCGAGCAGCAGGTTGATCGCCACGGGGACCAGATACGCGCCGCCGAAACCGCCGATGATGCGCAACCAGTTGAGCGGATTGATGGCCAGCGCGAGGTTGCCGTCGAACGCCAGCGACATGTCGATCGCCGGCAGCACCAGCGCCGCCAGGAGCAGCACCGGCCACAGCAGGCGCGGGAAGAACACGATGGAGACCACGCACAAGGCGACCACCAGCAGGTGAATCGCGGTCAGTCCCCAGCCGCTGGCGCTGTTGCCGTCACTGCCCACGTCCGGCGGGTCGGCGTAGCCGTTGGCGGTGTGCTGCATGCAGTCCGCGGCATAACGCCAGGTGGCGGCCCAGACCAGCGCGCTGGCCAGCGCACCGACATAGCCCGGCAGCAGGCCGACGTAGTGGGCCAGCGCCAGCGCCACGCAGGTGGCCAGTGCGGCGCCGCGCAGCGGATAGCCGAAACCGTCCCGCAGGCGCTGCGCGAACGGCGTGTCGGCGGCGACGATTTCGACGCGCGGCATCAGAGCCTGCTCCATGTCTCCGCATGGCCCGCGCCGGGAGCTGTTTGCGCGCAGGCCAAGGAAGAACGAAGGAGTGGACGTCCGTCCACGACCGAGTGATGACGCAGGGGTGCGGGCAAACAGACCCGGCCCTTCGGGTTGCCTTGCCGTGGCCGCCATGCGGCAGCGCGCGGCTTGACCTGCCAGCCAGGCAGGCGCTGCGCCACGCGCCACCACCTGACGGCCACGGCAAGGCAACGCGGGCTATGCGGAGACATGGAGCAGGCTCTCACTCAGCGCTTGCCGCCGAAGATGCCGCCCAGCACGCCGCGCAGGATCTGCCGGCCGAGCTGGCTGCCCGCCGTGCGCACCATCTGCTTGCCCATCGTCTCGATCATGCCCTGGCGGCGCTTGGTGCCGAACAGGGCGTCATGCACGGCGCCGCCCCAACCGCCGTCCGCTTCCTTCGCCGAGCCATTGGCCGGCGCGTCGGCCGCCACGGTGGCGGCATTGGCGGCCTTGTCCTCGGCGCGCTTGGCCAGCATCTCGGCGGCCGATTCGCGATTGACCGTGGTGTCGTATTTCGCGCCCACCGGCGAGCGCTGGCGGATGGTGCCGCGCTCGGCCTCGGTGATCGCGCCGATGCGGCAGCACGGCGTGGTCACCAGCACCTGTTCCACCGGCGTGGGCACGCCGCCGTGGGCCAGCGTCGAGGCCAGCGCCTCGCCCACGGCCAGCTTGGTGATCGCCTCGGTGACGTCGAGTTTCGGGTTGGCGACGAAAGTTTCCGCCGCCGCCTTGACCGCCTTCTGGTCGCGCGGGGTGAACGCGCGCAGCGCATGCTGGATGCGGTTGCCGAGCTGGCCGAGGATCACGCCGGGCACGTCGTCGGGATTCTGCGAGCAGAAGTACACGCCGACGCCCTTGGAGCGGATCAGCCGCACCACCTGTTCCACCCGCTGCAGCAACGCCGGCGAGGCGTCGTCGAACAGCAGGTGCGCCTCGTCGAAGAAGAACACCATCTTCGGCTGGTCGAGATCGCCCACTTCGGGCAATTGCTCGAACAGTTCGGACAGCAGCCACAGCAGGAAGGTGGAGTACAGCCGCGGCTTCATGATCAGCTGGTCGGCGGCCAGCACGTTGATGATGCCGCGCCCGCTCATGTCCTGGCGCATCAGGTCGGCCAGTTCCAGTGCCGGCTCGCCGAAGAACTGGTCGGCGCCGTCGCCCTCGAGTTTCAGCAGGGCGCGCTGGATCGCCGCGATGCTGGTCGTGCTGATCAGCCCGTACTGGGTGGACAGCGCCTTGGCGTTCTCGGCGGCGTAGGTAAGCAGGGCGCGCAGGTCGGCCAGGTCCAGCAGCAGCCAGCCCTGGTCGTCGGCGGCCTTGAACACCACTTCGAGCACGCCTTCCTGGGTGTCGTTCAATTCCAGCACGCGGCCGAGCAGGGTCGGACCCATCTCGCTGACGGTGGCGCGCACCGGGTGGCCGAGCTTGCCGTAGATGTCCCAGAACACCACCGGGTTCGCCTGCGCCTTCCAGTCCGCGAGCTTGAGCTTTTCCAGGCGCGCCTTGAGCTTGTCGCCCGGCTCGCCGGCGGCCATCGCCAGGCCGGCCAGGTCGCCCTTGGCGTCGGCCAGGAAGCACGGCACGCCCAGCCGCGAGAAGCCTTCGGCCAGCACCATCAGCGACACGGATTTGCCGGTGCCGGTGGCGCCGGCGATCATGCCGTGGCGATTGCCGTAGTGCGGGTCCAGGCTGACGCTGGTGCTGTCGTTGCGGCCGATCAGGATGTCAGTCATGGCGGTCCTTCCATTGGTAGTGACGCGATTGTAGCCAACCGGGCGCGTGGCTCGCGGTTGTGACGCCGTGCGTTGAGTCCGGCTTCGCGGCCGGCTATGGTGAATGCTTTTTGCAGGTGAAGTTCTTCATGTCGTTGCCCCACGTGTTTCGCCCGCGGCACCTCGCGTCGCTTGTGCTGGCCTGCACCTTGCTGGGCGGCTGCGCCAGCAGCGGCGGCGAGAGGACCCCGACGCCGGCCGATGCGCTGTACGGCCAGTTGAACCAGGCCAGCAAGGGCTACGAGACCGCCTTGCAGCAGGCGCGCGAAGGCGACAGCGATGCGTCGGCACTGAGCCTGCGCCAGTCGCTCGACTTGCTGAAGCAGTCGTCGGCGAAATGTGCGGTCACCGCCGGCTGCGATCCGCAGCGCTTCTTTTCCGTATTCGACCGCCTGCTGCGCCTGAAAGATGGCGATTTCGACGACCTCCCGGATCTGTCCGGGGATGTCGAGTCGTCGCAGGCGGCGCTGGCCACCGGTCATGCCGGTGCGGCCAGCCTGCCGCAGGCGCAGCGCAGCGTGACCCTGCTGCACGGACAGAAGCTGTCGCAGCTGATCGCGATGAACGGGCCGGTGAAGGCAGCGCTGGAGATGTGGCTGACCCAGCGCCGGCCTTACCTGATGGACGCCTGGGTCAATTACCAGTACCTGCGCCACGATATGTGGCCGGCCTACCAGAAGGCCGACCTGCCCGAGGCGCTGCTGTTCGGCATGGTGGCCCAGGAATCCGGCGGCAAGGTGCACGCGGTGTCGCGCTCCGGCGCCTCCGGCCCGCTGCAGTTCATGTATTCCACCGGCATGCGTTTCGGGCTGGGCGTGGACAACGGCTTCGACATGCGCTTCGACCCGGCCGCTTCGGCGCGGGCCAATGCCGAATACCTCAACGAGCAGTTGCGCATCTTCAACAACAACCTGGAGCTCGTCATCGGCGCCTACAACGGCGGCGAAGGCCGCATGCGCCGCGCGGTGGGCGACGACCCGTCGGTGAGTTTCTACGACCCGCGCATCTACGACCAGATGTCGCCCGAGACGCGCGACTACGTGCCGGCGGTGCTGGCGGCGGCGTGGCTGTTCCTGCATCCGGACAGCTACAACCTGCGCTTCCCGAAGATCGACGGCGACCCCGGCAGCATCACGCTCAAGCGCGCCGCGTCGCTTGATGAGCTCACCGTCTGCCTGGGTTCGGCCGATGGCATGGAGGAGGGCTGGTTCCGCACCCTGCGCAACCTCAATCCGCGGCTCGACCCCGATACCAGCCAGCCGGTCGGCGCCACGCTGCGGGTGCCCAAACGACTGGAGCGTGCCTATGCCGCCCGTTGCGTCGATGGTCCGTGGCCGATCCTCGCGGCGGACCTGCACCGTGCGACGGTGCCGGTGGTACCCGATCCGGCGCAGGCGCCGGCGAAGGCGGGTGCGCAGAGAACGACCACGTATCGCGTGCGCCGCGGCGACACCTTGATCAGCATCGTGCGCAAACTGCATTGTTCCAGTGTGCAGGAGATTTCCGAGATCAACGATCTCCAGCACCACCGCATCCGGGTGGGCCAGCATCTGAAGGTGCCGGTCTGCCGTTGAGGCGCGGGGTGGGGCGCCGCCGCGCGGTCAGGCTACGGCGCTCTCCTGCATCCAGCTGTCCGAGGTATCGCTGCGGCTGCCGCCGCCGTGGAGCTCCTTGAGCTCGCGCAGCAACTGCAGCAACTGCCGGTGCTGGGCCTGCAGGTTGGGCTGGGTGGCGGTCTTGGTCTCGTGATAGGCGACCGCCAGCCACAGCGCGATGCCGCGCAGCGCGACCTCGGCGTTGTTCGAACGTGCACGCTCGTAGCCCAGGTCGGTGCCTTGTCCCCACGGCAGGTAGCGCGATTCCGGCGTGGTGCCGTACAGGTGCGGGAAATCACAGCGCGAGGCCTGGCCGATCTCGCGCAGGGTGAGCATGCTCAGCCGATCGCGGCTGCGCTTGGGCAGGGTCCGGATGCTGCGTTCGACATCGCGGAACTGGCGGCCAAGCTGGCGCGAACGCACCACCGCAAAGAATGGAGTGAGTATCTGCATGGTTCCCCTCGGCACAGGTTCGGCACGGCATGTTGGCCGGTCCGTCGCGAGGAGGTTAACCGGCCACCCCCGGAATTTGCGCGCATAGCGTCACAAAATGACGCGCAACGTCAGTTTTCGGGAAAGTGGCCGCCTGCCACCCTGATCTGACCGATCCGCTGGCCCACGCGAACGTGCTGTTGCGGCGGCAGCGGATCGACCGTCGCGCTGCCCGGCGGCAACAACACGATCACGGTCGAACCCATGTTGAAGCGCGCCATCTCGGCGAAGCGTTCCAGCGTGATGTCCTGCCCGGCAAACGATTTGCGGCGGATCGACGAGGCGTACGGCGGGATCACCAGGCCGTCCCAGACCGTGGCCACCGAAGAGACCAGGATCGCGCCGACCATCACCACCACGAAGGGACCGCGTTCGCCGTCGAAATGGCAGACCAGCCGCTCGTTGCGCGCGAACAGCCGCGGGATCGCCTCCACCGCGAATGGCGCCACGCTGAAGATGCGCCCCGGCACATGCACGGTTTCGCGCAGCGTTCCCTTCATCGGCATGTGCACCCGATGGTAGTCGCGCGGCGACAGGTAGACCGTCACGAAGCTGCCGTTGCGGTACGGCGCGGCGGCGGCCTCGTCGCCGCCGAGCAGTTCGGCGGCGGTGTAATCCTGCCCCTTCGCCTGGAAAATCCGCCCGTCGACGATGCGCCCGGCCTGGCTGATGCGCCCGTCGGCGGGCGAGAGCAGGGTGGCCGGATCGGCATCCGCCTGGCGCGCGCCGGGTTTCAGCTTGCGCGTGAAGAACGCATTGAAATGCTGGTAGGCCAGCGGGTCGGACTGCGCGGCCTCGGCCATGTCCACGTCGTAGTTGCGCACGATGGTGGCGATCAGCCAGTTCTTCCACGGCGCAAACGTCCAGCGCGTGGCCCAGTAGACCAGGCGGGACAGGAAGCGGTGCGGAAGGACGTATTGGAGGAATACCTTGAAAGTCATCCGGGCAGTATAGGGGCGACGAGTGAGTGGAGAGGCGAGGAGTGAGAAAAGAGAGGAACGCATGGGATCGCCGGCAACTGCCTTGGCTTTCTGTCACTTGTCACTCCTCTCCACTCACTCCTCGCCCCTATACTTGCGGGCCATTCCGCTCCGGGCGCCACCGTGACTGCCGATCTCGCCACCATCATCGACTTCATCCGTTACGGCGCCAGCCGCTTCTCGGCCGCCGGGCTGACTTTCGGGCACAGCCACGACAACCCGATCGACGAGGCCACGCATCTCGTGCTGGCCAGCCTGCATCTGCCGCCGGACATTCCGCCGGCCTACGGCGCCGGCCGGCTCACCGCGGAAGAGCGCGCGAACGTGCTGGCGCTGATCGAGCGGCGCGTCAACGAGCGCCTGCCGGTGGCCTACCTGGTCGGCGAGACCTGGTTCGCCGGGCTGAAGTTCAAGAGCGACCGCCGCGCGCTGGTGCCGCGCTCGCCGATCGCCGAGCTGATCGAGACGGGCTTCACGCCGTGGCTGGACGAGCGCCACGTCGAGCGCGCGCTGGACCTGTGCACCGGCTCGGGTTGCATCGGCATCGCGATGGCCGAGTACAACCCCGAATGGCAGGTCGACATCGTCGACATCAGCGACGAGGCGCTGTCGCTGGCGCGCGAGAACATCGCGTTCCAGCACGTCGAGGGCCGCGTCGAGGCGATCCAGTCGGATCTGTTCGCCGGCGTGGCCGGGCGCAAGTACGACCTGATCGTCTCCAACCCGCCCTACGTCACCGAGGACGAGTACGCCGCGCTGCCGGGCGAATACGCGCACGAGCCCAAGCTGGGCCTGACCTCCGGCGCGGACGGCCTGGACCTGTGCCTGCGCATGCTGGACGAGGCGGCTGGTCATTTGACCGAGGACGGCCTGCTGATCGTGGAGGTGGGCGAGAGCGAGCACGCGCTGTCCGCGCTGCTGCCCGAGGTCCCGTTCGTGTGGATCGAGTTCAAGGTTGGCCCGATGGGCGTGTTCGCGCTGGAGCGGCGCGACCTGGTCGAGCATGCGGCGGCGATTCGCGCCGCGGCTGTCGCACGCCGCCCGGGCTGACATGGAACTGGTCACGGCGCGACTGCGGATCGACCCGTTGCGCGCTGAAGACGCCGCGGCGCTGTTCGCCCTGCGCAGCGACCCCGTGGTGGCGCGCTACCAGGGTTGGCGGCCAGCCGACCTCGCCGCCGCGCGTGCCTTCATCGAGCGACAATCGCCCGCAGCCACTCCCGCCGGCTGGTTCCAGCGCGCGATCCGCCTGCGCGAGGACGGCCGGCTGATCGGCGATCTTGGCGTGAACCTGCCCGAGGATGCGATGGAATCGGTCGAGTTCGGCATCAGCCTCGCGCCGGCCGGGCAGGGCCGTGGCTACGCCGGCGAGGCCGTGCGCGCCCTGTTCGGGCAGGTATTCGGCCCGTGGCGCCGGCACCGCATCCACGCCTCGGTCGACCCGCGCAACCAGGCCTGCCTCGCCCTGCTGCGTTCGCTGGGCATGCGTCAGGAAGCCCATCACTGCGAAAGCCTGTGGCTGCACGGCGAATGGGTGGACGACATGATCTTCGCCATGCTCTCCCGCGAGTGGCCAGCGGCGCCACGGCAGGAGCCCGCTCGCGGGCGATGTTCTTGAACCGGGATGACCAGACATTCGTCTGTCGAGAGCCGGGATTGGGGATTCGGGATTCGCAAGATTAAAAAGGCATCGCCCACGAGCGGGCTCCTACAAGAGGGGTGGTGCCGGTATGCTCTGGGCTTTGATCCCGGACGCGCGATGTCAAGCAATTCCTTCGGCAAGCTGTTCACCGTCACCACCTTCGGCGAAAGCCACGGGCCGGCGATCGGCTGCGTGATCGACGGCTGCCCTCCGGGGCTGGCCATCGCCTCGGAAGAGTTCCGCACCGACCTCGAGCGCCGCGCCACCGGCCGCAGCCGCTACACCTCGCAGCGGCACGAGGCGGACGAGGTGGAGATTCTTTCCGGCGTGTACCAGGGCAAGACCACCGGCACGCCGGTCGCGCTGCTGATCCGCAACACCGACCAGCGCAGCAAGGACTACGGCGAGATCGAGCAGACCTTCCGCCCCGGCCACGCCGACTACACCTACTGGCAGAAGTACGGCATCCGCGACCCGCGCGGCGGCGGGCGCTCCTCGGCGCGCGAGACCACCATGCGCGTGGCCGCTGCCGTCGTGGCGAAGAAATGGCTGGCCGAACGCCATGGCGTGCACGTGCGCGGCTACCTGGCGCAGATCGGCGAGGTCGTGCCCGGTGCGTTCGACTGGAGCGCGGTGGAGCAGAACCCGTTCTTCTGGCCCGATGCATCGCAGGTGCCGGCGCTGGAGGACTACATCAACAAGCTGCGCAAGTCCGGCGATTCGGTCGGCGCGCGCGTCAACGTGGTCGCCGAGGGCGTGCCTCCTGGCTGGGGCGAGCCGGTCTACGGCAAGCTGGACGGCGACCTGGCCAGTGCGCTGATGTCGATCAACGCAGTCAAGGGCGTGGAGGTCGGCGATGGTTTCGCCGCCGTCGCCCAACGCGGGAGCGTACATCGCGATGAAATGCGTTTGGACGGCTTTACGTCCAATCACGCCGGTGGCATTCTCGGTGGCATAAGCACGGGACAGGCGGTGACCGCCTCGATCGCGTTGAAGCCCACCTCCAGCATCCTGATCCCCGGCCGCAGCGTGAACCTGGCCGGCGAGCCGGTGGACGTGGTCACCAAGGGGCGTCACGACCCCTGCGTCGGCATCCGTGCCACGCCCATCGCCGAGGCGATGATGGCGCTGGTGCTGATGGATCACGCCTTGCGCCATCGGGCGCAATGCGGCGACGTGGGGCCGGTCGCGCCACGCATCGCCTGAGGCCGAGCCACCGCCACTGGAACCCGTTCGATGACCGACAAGCCGCGCGTCTGGGTGTCCCGCCCCACTTTCCCCGGTGTCATCGCCCGGCTGGAGCCGCATTTCCAGGTGACCGTGGAGGAGACCGAACGCAAGTTCAGTCCTGCCGAACTGGCTGCCCGGCTGGCGGGGCAGGATGCGGTGATCGTCGGCCTCAAGGACCGCATCGGCGCGGCCGAAATCGGTGCGGCCGAGCGCCTGCGTATCGTGGCCAACCTTGCAGTGGGCTACGACAACATCGACGTCGACGCGATGAGCGCTGCCGGCATCGCGGTGTCCAACACCGCCGACGTGCTCAACGAGAGCGTGGCCGACTTCGCCTGGGCGCTGCTGCTGGGCGCGGCCCGGCGCATGACTGCGGCCGAGCGCTGGCTGCGTGCCGGCCACTGGCATGCCACCGAGTTCAAGGCGTGGCTGGGCAGCGACGTGCGCGGTCGCACCCTGGGCATCCTCGGCATGGGCCGCATCGGCCAGGCCATCGCCCATCGCGCGGTCGGCTTCGGCATGCCGGTGATCTACCACAACCGCTCGCCGCTGCCCGAGGCGGTCGAGCGCGCCTGCAACGCACGCCACGTGGACAAGGCGCAGTTGCTGGGCGAGTCCGATTTCCTGGTGTTGGCCTTGCCGCTGACGCCGCGCACCCGACACGCCATCGGCGCGGCCGAGCTGGCCCTGATGAAGCCGACCGCGATGCTGGTCAACGTCGCCCGCGGCGGCATTGTCGACGACGCCGCGCTGGCCGCGGCGTTGCGCGACCGGCGCCTGGCCGGCGCGGCGCTGGACGTGTTCGAGGGCGAACCGAAGCTGCATCCGGCGCTGCTCACGCTCGACAACGTGGTGCTCAGCCCCCATATCGCCAGCGCCACGACCGATACCCGCCGCGCGATGACATCGGTGGCGGTGGACAATGTGCTCGCGTTGTTCGGCCATGGTCCGCACGCAGGACGACCACCCAACCTCCTCAACCCGAACGTGCTGTGACCGGCACGCCTCCACTTCCAGAGCAACCCATTCCATGAGTCACAAGAGCAGTTACAAGGTCGCCATGGTCGGCGCCACCGGTGCCGTCGGCGAAGCCCTGCTGGCCATCCTCGCCGAGCGCGAGTTTCCGGTCAGCGAGCTGGTGCCGCTGGCGAGCGAGCGATCAGCCGGTGGCAAGGTCAGCTTCGGCGGCAAGCAGGTCACCGTGCAGTTGCTGGACACCTACGACTTCGCCGGCGTCGACATCGCGTTCTTCTCCGCCGGCGGCTCGGTCAGCCGCGAACACGCGCCGCGCGCGGCAGCGGCCGGCGCGGTGGTGATCGACAACACTTCCGAGTTCCGCTATCAGGACGACATCCCGCTGGTGATCAGCGAGGTCAACCCGCACGCGATCGCCCAGTACACCAACCGCGGCATCATCGCCAACCCGAATTGCTCGACCATGCAGATGCTGGTCGCGCTGGCGCCGATCCACCGCGCGGCGCAGATCGAGCGGATCAACGTGGCCACCTACCAGTCCGTCTCCGGTGCCGGCCGCAGCGGCATGGAGGAGCTGGGCCGACAGACCGCGGCCCTGCTGAATTTCCAAAGCGTGGAACCGGGCAAGAAATTCCCGGTCCAGATCGCGTTCAATGTGATCCCGCAGATCGACGACTTCCAGCCCAACGGCTACACCAAGGAGGAGATGAAGCTGGTGTGGGAGACCCGCAAGATCCTGGAGGACGAGTCGATCCAGGTGAACCCGACCGCGGTGCGCGTGCCGGTGTTCTATGGCCATTCCGAGGCGGTGCACATCGAGACCAGCGACAAGATCACCGCCGAGGAGGCGCGCGAACTGCTGCGCCAGGCGCCGGGCGTGGTGCTGATGGACGAGCGCAAGCCGGCCGGCTACCCGACCCCGGTGGCGCAGGCGGCCGGGACCGATGGCGTGTTCGTCGGGCGCATCCGCGAGGACATCTCGCATGAGCGCGGGCTGGACCTGTGGGTCGTCTCGGACAACATCCGCAAGGGTGCGGCCTTGAATGCGGTGCAGATTGCCGAGTTGCTGATCGAGGATTATCTCTGACCATGCGTGTCCTGCCGTCTCTTGCCGCCATCGGCATCCTGCTCACCGCGTCGGCCTGGGCCGCGCCGCCGGCCGGACCGGCCCGCGCCGGCTCGACGGCCGTCCCGGCACTGCCGGCCGTACGGCAGCGGATGCAACGCAATCAGGTCGAGGTGAAGCGCCTGCAGCAGGAGGTGGCGCGTCAGGAATCGGCCAGCCAGCGCGCCAGCCGGCGCCTGGAGCAGCAGGACGCGCAGATCGCCGAGTTGCGCCGCCAGTTGTTGCAGGTGCAGGCCGCGGTGCCTGATGACCACCCATGACGGGGTGTCCGGGGCAAGAACCGGCAGCAGCAATGTGTCGCAAGTATTCGCCGCGGCTATTGTTGATTGCGCTTCTTGTAACTAAAGTGGCGGCACGGTGACGCGGCCGCCGCCCTGGTGGCGGCATCTTTTCAACAAGAAAGCGTCAGGGATCGCTCGGGGGAACATGCATGAATCGTTCGTTGAAATTGTCGATGCTGGTGGCGCTGGCGCTGGGGAGCAGCCAGCTCCTGGCCGTGGACATGGGCCAGGTCCAGGTCAAATCGGCATTGGGACAGCCGCTGCTGGCCGAGATTCCGCTGCACCCGGCCAGTCCGGCCGAGTTGCAGGGTCTCAAGGTGAAACTGGCCTCCAGCGAGCAGTTTGCCCGGGCCGGCATCGTCGGCGGGCGCACCGACATTCCGCTGCACTTCAGCGTTGCCACCGGCGCGCACCCGGTGATCCGCATCACCAGCAGCGAACCGGTGAACGATCCCTATCTCGACCTCCTCATTGAAGTGGACGGCAAGGACGGCCCCAGCGTGCGCGAGTACGCGATCCTGCTCGATCCACCCGGCTCGCACCCGGTCGCGGCAACCCCCGCGCCGGCGCCAGTGGCGGCGCCGCGCCCGGCCAGCCCGGCGCCGCGCCCTGCGCAGCGCGCTCCCGCCCCGGCGCCGCAAGCGGCGGCGGCTACCCGCACTCCGGCTCCCGCTGCCGTCGAGAACGGCCGTCTCGGTCCGGTGCAGAGCGGCCAGACGCTGTCGGGCATCGCCCGCAGCGTGACGCCGACCGGCGTCGACGTGCGCCAGATGATGCTGGCCCTGCAGCAGGCCAATCCGGACGCCTTCTATCGCGACAACATCAACGCGCTCAAGAGCGGCGCGGTGTTGCGCGTGCCCAGCGCCTCCGAGGCGCAGGCCATGAGCCTGGCCGCGGCGGCCGCCGAGGTGAGCCGGCAGAACAGCGACTGGCGCGCCGGCACGCCGGGCAAGCCCGCGGTGGTGGCCGATGCGGCAACGCGCGCTTCCTCCTCCGGCTCGCCCACCACCGGCGCGGCCGACAACGAGGACCGGCTGGCGCTGGTGCCTCCGCAGGCCGGCACCGCCGGCGGCGGGCAGTCATCCGGCAAGACCGACCAGTCGGCTGCCAGCCTGCGCGAGGAATTGCTGCGCTCCCGCGAAAGCGTGGCCAGCCTGAAGCAGCAGAGCGGCGACCTGAAGGCGCGGCTGAAAGACCTCACCGACATCAACGCCAAGAACGAACACCTGCTGTCGCTGAAGGACAGCGAGATCGCCGAGTTGCAGGCCAAGCTGGCCGCTGCACGCAAGAGCACCGGCGCGCCGGCAACCGCTCCCGTGGCTGCGAGCACGGTAGCGGAACCCGCAGCGCTCGCGCCGGCGGTGGCCAGCGCCGGCAGCAGCGCCGAGGCCAGCGAGAGCCCGGTGGCCTCGGCCTCCTCCGGCGCGGCGACCTCGGCATCGGTGGCAGCGGCAGGCACCGCGTTCGCGCCGGCCGGTTCGGCCTCGCTGGCTACTGCCAGTGCGACACCGGCTGCTGCGGCCACGGTTGCGGCCGAACCTGCGTCCGCACCCGCGCCCGCGCCCGCCCCGGCACGCGTGGTCGAGCAACCCTGGTACATGCAGACTTGGGCCTGGGCCGCAGCGGCCGGCGCGGTCATCGTGTTGATTCTGCTTGCCGTTCTCGGTCGCCGCCGCAAGCCTGCGGCCGCCGCCAAGACGGGGGGAGCCTCGCTGGCCGATCGTTTCGGCGCCACGCCGCCGGCAGGCGAGGGCGACGACGATCTGCTGGCCGATGGCGATACCGACCAGGAGCAACTGCTCGACCAGCTGGCCGAGCATCCGGACGACATCTACCTGCATCTGGAACTGGTCACGCTGTACTACTCGCGCCGCGACGTGGAGCGTTTCGAGGCCGCGGCCGAAGCGATGCACGCCCACATCACCGACCCGGAACAGGACGAGTGGCAGGACGTGGTGCACATGGGCGAGGATCTCGCGCCGGGGCATCCGTTGTTCGACCATCATGCGGAGCCTGCCGACGTCGAGTCCGAGGCGACGCGGGCGTTCGACATCGACGACTACGCCGACGACAGCGACGCACCCACCGTGGTTTCCCCGCTGCCGCCGGCGCTGCCGACCGGCACGAAGAAAGTCACCGAGTACAGCTTCGATTTCGACCTGACCCAGCCCGCAGCCGGTGGTTCGCGCACGGCGCCGCCGGCGGCCGCGGACGACATTACCGTGGTCAAGCCGCACGCCGAGCCGAAGGCTTCCTGGGATGCGCCGGAAACCGGCGCGTCCGCCGCGGAGTCGGCTGAGTTCAGCGACGATCCGGTCGATACCAAACTCGACCTGGCGCGCGCCTATCTCGACATGGGCGATGCCGATGGCGCCCGCGCGATGCTGGGCGAAGTGCTCAAGGAAGGCAGCCAGATGCAGCGCGACGTGGCGCGCAAGCTGCTCGACGGTCTGGGCTGAGATCGCATCGCGAACGGGACGGAACCGGGCCGGCCTTGCCGGCCCGATTTCTTTTCGGCGGGCATGACGTCGGTGCCTGCCTGCTAATCTTCGACGCTTCCTTCCGGATCTGCGGCATCCATGCGCATCGCCCTCGGCATCGAGTATGACGGCACCGATTTCTTCGGCTGGCAACGCCTGACCGAAGGGCCGAGCGTGCAGGGCGCAGTGGAGGAGGCCTTGTCGAAAGTGGCGGCCCATCCGGTGCTGGTCAGTTGCGCAGGACGCACCGACGCCGGCGTCCACGGCCGCTGCCAGGTGGTGCATTTCGATACCGATGCACGCCGCGAATTGCGCGGCTGGGTGCTGGGCGCGTGCTCGAACCTGCCGGCCAGCGTGGCCGTGTTGTGGGCGCAACCGGTGCCGGACAGCTTCCACGCGCGCTTCTCCGCGCGCAGCCGCCGTTATCGCTACCACATCCTCAACCGGCCGGTGCGCGCCGCGCTGGACGCGCGCTACGTCACCTGGGAGCGCCTGCCGCTGGACGCGCAGCGCATGCACGAAGCCGCGCAATCCTTGCTGGGCGAGCACGACTTCAGCGCATTCCGGGCGCTGTCGTGCCAGGCGCCGCACCCGCGGCGCTCGGTGCTCGAGATCAGCGTTCGCCGCGAGGGCGAGCACGTCATGCTGGAGATCGAGGCCAACGCCTTCCTGCACCACATGGTGCGCAACATCGCGGGTTCGCTGCTGCTGGTCGGTCGCGGCGAGCAGCCGGTGGAATGGATGGCCGAACTGCTCGCCGGCCGCGACCGCCAGGTGGCCGGACCGACTGCGCCGGCCTCGGGGCTGACCTTCATCGGCCCGCGCTACGAGGCACACTGGGGCCTGCCCACCGAAGTCTGCCTGACGGGAGCCGGCCCGTGACCCGCATCAAATGCTGTGGCATGACCCGCGTCGAGGATGCGCTGCTCGCCGCGCGGCTCGGCGCCGATGCGATCGGCCTGGTGTTCACCGCGCGCAGCAAGCGGCAGGTGACGCTGGCGCGTGCGCGCGAGATCGTCGCGGCGCTGCCGCCGTTCATCGCCACGGTGGCCCTGTTCATGGACGACGCGGCGGCGCTGGTGCGGCAGGTGGTCGATGAAGTCGATCCCGCGCTGCTGCAGTTCCATGGCGATGAGGGCGACGACTGGTGCGCACGGTTCGATCGCCCCTTCGTCAAGGCGATCGCGATGGGCGATGGCGCTGCGGCGCTGCCGCGCCTGCGCGATTACCCGCGCGCCGCCGGCCTGTTGCTGGACGGCCATGCACCCGGCGAGGCGGGCGGCAGCGGCAAGGCGTTCGACTGGTCGTTGCTGCCCGGCAATCTGGCGCAGCCGCTGATCCTGGCCGGTGGCCTGCACGCCGGCAACGTGGGCGATGCGGTGCGTGCGGCACGTCCGTGGGCGGTGGATGTGGCCAGCGGAGTGGAATCGGCACCGGGGATCAAGGACGCGGCGCGGCTCGAAGCCTTCATCCGCGCGGTGCGCGCGGCCGACGCGGAGCAGGCGGCATGCCGGGAGTGATCGAGGAATATCGCGGCGCCGGGCAAGCACTCGAACTCGCGGGCCTGGTGGATCGTGCCCGCCCGCTGGTGATCCGCGGCCTCTGCCGCGACTGGCCGATGGTGGCGTGGTCGCGGCGGTCGGACACCGCCTTTGCGCAAGGCCTGGCGAAGCTGGACAACGGCCGCGAGGTCGACGCGCTGCTGATGCCGGCAGGCGAGGGCGGCGTGATCGGCTACAACGCGAATGTCGACGGTTTCAACTACGCGCATCACCGCGTCTCGATCACCCGGGGCCTGCAGCGGCTGGCGGCCTACAGCCGCCAGGACAATCCGCCGGGGCTGGCGATGCAGAGCGCGCTGATCGCCGACTGCCTGCCCGGACTGCTGGAGGATCATGCGGTTCCCTTCATCGACAAGGCGATCCAGCCGCGCATCTGGATCGGCAACAAGGTCACCACGCCGGCGCATTTCGACGAGTACCACAACGTCGCCTGTGTGGCGTGCGGGGTGCGGCGCTTCACCCTGTTCGCCCCGGAGCAGGTGCGCAATCTCTATGTCGGCCCGCTGGATTTCGCGCCGACCGGCGCGGCGATCGGCATGGCGCGGCTGGATCGTCCCGACGATCCGCGTTATCCGCGCTTGAAAGATGCGCTGGCCGCGGCACAGGTGGCCGAACTGCATCCCGGCGACGCGATCTACATCCCGCCGATGTGGTGGCACCACGTCGAGTCGCTGGAGCAGATCAATGCGCTGGTGAACTACTGGTGGAAACCGGTGCCGGCCGGGGGCGACGCACCGGCCACGGCGCTGGGCTGCCTGATGCACTGCATCCTCGTGTTCCGCGCGTTGCCGCCGGCAGAGCGGGCGGCGTGGAAAGGCCTGCTGGATCACTACGTCTTCGGCGACGACGACCCCGCCGCGCACATCCCCGCCGAGCGGCGCGGGATACTCGGCGCGCTCACGCCGGGGCAACTGGCCGAGTTCCGGGAAACCATCCGGCGTTATCTGTGAACTATCCGCTAAGATGGTCGCTTGCCGCAGTGCGGCATGCCCATCCCCGAGTGACCCCATGAGCAAGATTGCGGACTTCAACCTCTACCCCGACGCCCATGGCCGCTTCGGCGAGTATGGCGGCAGCTATGTCGCCGAGACGCTGATGGCGCCGTTGGCCGAGTTGAGCGAGGCTTACGAACGGCTGAGCACCGATCCGGCTTTCCTCGCGGAACTGGATCGCGACCTGCAGCATTACGTCGGCCGGCCCAGCCCGATCTACCACGCCGAACGGCTGTCGCGGCAGGTTGGCGGCGCGCGCATTCTGTTCAAGCGCGAGGACCTCAACCACACCGGCGCGCACAAGATCAACAACACCATCGGCCAGGCGCTGGTGGCGCGGCACATGGGCAAGCAGCGCGTCATCGCGGAAACCGGCGCCGGCCAGCATGGCGTGGCCACGGCCACGGTGGCGGCGCGCTTCGGCATGCGCTGCGTGGTGTACATGGGTGCGGTCGACATCGAGCGGCAGAAGATCAACGTCTACCGCATGAAGCTGCTCGGCGCCGAGGTGGTGCCGGTGACTTCCGGTTCGAAGACGTTGAAGGATGCGTTGAACGAGGCGATGCGCGACTGGGTCACCAACGTGGCCGACACCTTCTACATCATCGGCACCGTGGCCGGTCCGCATCCGTATCCGAAGATGGTGCGCGACTTCAATGCCGTCGTGGGGCGCGAGGCACGCGCGCAGATGCTGGCGCAATACGGCCGCCTGCCCGATGTGCTGACCGCCTGCGTCGGCGGCGGCTCCAATGCCATCGGCCTGTTCCATGCCTTCCTCAACGACGCCGACGTGCGCATCGTCGGCGCCGAGGCGGCAGGCGAGGGGATCGCCACCGGCCATCATGCCGCCTCGCTGGCGGCCGGCCGTCCCGGCGTGCTGCACGGCAACCGCACCTACGTGCTGTGCGACGACAACGGCCAGATCACCGAGACGCATTCGGTCTCCGCCGGCCTCGACTATCCCGGTGTGGGGCCGGAGCATGCCTTCCTGAAGGATGCCGGTCGCGCCGAGTACGTCGGCATCACCGACGACGAGGCGCTGGAGGCGTTCCACCTGCTGGCGCGCACCGAAGGCATCCTGGCCGCCCTGGAATCCAGCCACGCGGTGGCGCAGGCGATCAAGCTGGCGCGCGAGTTGCCCAAAGACGGCATCGTGCTGTGCAACCTGTCCGGCCGCGGCGACAAGGATGTGCATACGATCGCGGCGCGCGAGGGAGTGAGCGTGTAGCGAGGAGTGAGTGGAGAGGAGTGAGAAGTGAGAGGAAGTCTCGCACTCCAGAACCGCTCAGACCCGCCCGAGATCTCTTTCATTTCTCACTTCTCATTACTCACTCCTGTCTTATGAGCCGCATTGACACCCGCTTCGCCCAACTCAAGGCCACCGGCCGCACCGGCCTGATCCCGTTCGTCACCGCGGGCGATCCCTCGCCGCAGCACATGGTGGCGATGATGCATGCGCTGGTGGAATCGGGGGCAGACCTGATCGAGCTGGGCGTGCCGTTTTCCGATCCGATGGCAGACGGCCCGGTGATCCAGCACGCCAGTGAGCGGGCGATCGCCAAGGGCGTCGGTCTCGCGCAGGTGCTGGGCTGGGTGCATGCATTTCGCGAACGCGATGCGGAAACCCCGATCGTGCTGATGGGCTATCTGAACCCGCTGGAGATCCACGGCTACGCGCGCTTCGCACAGGAGGCCGTGGCGGCCGGCGTCGATGGCGTGCTGCTGGTCGATTGTCCGCTGGAGGAGTCGACCGTGCTGCAGTCGCTGCGCGAGGCGGGGTTGCAGCAGATCCTGCTCGCCGCGCCCACCACCGCACCTGCGCGTATGGCGCAGTTGTGCAGCTCGGCGGAAGGCTTCCTGTATTATGTATCGTTCGCTGGCGTCACCGGAGCGGCGCAGTTGAGCGTCAGCGAGATTGCCGAGCGCGTTGCCGAAGTCAGGAGCCTCGCCGGTACGCCGGTGGCGGTGGGGTTCGGCATTCGCGATGCGGCCAGCGCCGCAGCGATCGGCGGCTTCGCTGACGCGGTCGTCATCGGCAGCGCGCTGGTCGAAAGCCTGGCGGCGGCCACGGACGCGGCGGATATCACGGGTCGTGTGCGCAGTTTCCTGCAGCCGATCCGCGCGGCGCTGGATGCACGCTGAGGCGGTCGACCCGGCCGTCTCGAAAGTTTGAGGTATTGCGATGAATTGGCTGCAGAAGATCATGAACCCGCGTACCCGCACGCTCCCTTCGGGTGGCGGCAAGGGCTCGGTGCCCGAGGGCGTGTGGGAGAAATGCGCGGGCTGCGGCACCGTGCTGTACCGGCCTGAACTGGAACGCAACCTGATGGTGTGTCCCAAGTGCGGCCACCATCACTACATCAGCGCACGGGCGCGCCTGGGCGCGCTGCTGGACGAAGGTTCCGGCCAGGAACTGTGGGCCAGCATGGAACCGGCCGATCCGCTGAAGTTCCGCGATTCGAAAAAGTATCGCGACCGCATCATCGCCACCCAGAAGAAACTGGGCGAGAAGGACGCCATGGTCGCGATGAGCGGCCGCTTGAAGGGACGTCCGTTGATGGCGGTGGCGTTCGAGTTTGCCTACATGGGCGGCTCGATGGGGTCGGTGGTGGGCGAGAAGTTCGCCCGCGCCGCCGAACGTGCGCTGGCCGATAAGAGCGCGCTGGTGTGTTTCTCCGCCACTGGCGGTGCGCGCATGCAGGAGGCGCTGTTCTCGCTGATGCAGATGGCCAAGACCTCGGCCGCGCTGGCGCGTCTGCGCGATGCCGGCGTGCCGTACATCAGCGTGCTGACCAACCCGACCACCGGTGGTGTCTCGGCCAGCCTGGCGATGCTGGGTGACATCAACATCGGCGAGCCCAAGGCGCTGATCGGCTTTGCCGGTCCGCGCGTGATCGAGCAGACCGTGCGCGAGACGCTGCCGGAAGGGTTCCAGCGTTCGGAGTTCCTGCTTGACCACGGTGCGATCGACCTGATCGTCGACCGCCGCGAGATGCGCGACAAGCTTGCCGACCTGTTCGGCATCCTGACCCGGGCCGATCGCGCGGCCTGAGCGCGCGTCGCGTGTCGCGGAGCGATGCCGCCCACGGGCGGCATCGTCGTATCGCGGGCCGGGTTTTCCACAGCTTCTGTGCGCCGTCGCTGTACAAGCCTGTGGACAACCGCGCTTCGTCCTTTGCCGGCAATGACTTGCCACGCCTTGATGATTTTCTGAGCAACCGCGCGAGAGTTTTCCACAGCGACTGTGGAGCACGTTCGGCAAAGCCTGTGGACAAATTCGCTATCTGCTTGAGCGCAAAGGCAGCCACGACGGCGTGAGCATATTGCGCACAGTGGGCGGCGGCGCGGTGCAGCGCTTACACTGGGAGTTCCCCTTTGCTGGAGGTTCCCTCGATGAATCGCATCCTGCTCATTCTCGCCCTCACCGGTCTGGCCATTGTCGCGATGGCAGCCGAAGCACCTGCGCTGCCGGGCACGTCGGCGCCGGCCGCCGCCAGGGTCTACATCATCTCGCCCGCGGACGGCGCCACCGTCGGCCAGGAATTCACCGTGCGCTTCGGCCTCGAGGGCATGGGCGTGGCGCCAGCGGGCGTGACCAGGGAGCACACCGGCCATCATCACCTGCTGGTCGACGTGAAGACCTTGCCCGCCGCCGGCCAGCCGATTCCGGCCGACGCCAACCACATCCATTTCGGCGGCGGACAGACCCAGACCACGCTGAAGCTGGCCCCGGGTACGCATACTCTGCAACTGGAGCTGGGGGACGCGAATCATGTGCCGTTCGTGCCGGCGGTGGTGTCGAAGAAGATCACCGTCCACGTCAAGTAATCGCGGGGGCGTGCGACGCAATCAGTCGCCGAAGTAGATCGACACGCCCAGATTGCCCTGCCACTGGTTTGCCGAGCCGCGCAGGCGATGGTCGAAGCCCGCGTCCAGTTGCACGCGGGGCGTGACCATCCACTGCACGCCGGCACCGGCGAGGCTGCCGCTGCCCTCGCCGGGCAGGTGCTGCCAGGCGAGTTCGGTGTACAGGGTCAGCGCCGACGACAGCGCATGGCTGTCGTCCAGCGCCACGGTGGGGCTGTCGGCGCCGCCGCGGCGCACGTTCTCCAGGTAAAGGCCCAGCGAGTGGCGCTCGCTGACATCCAGGTTGAACTGCGCGCCGAGCAGGTACTGGCGATGGTCGCCGCGGAACTCCCGCTCGCCGTCGGTGAAGGTGACGCTGCCCAGCAGGCCCCAGCTGAAGCCCGCATGGCTCGACGGCAGCGCCAGCTTCAGCCCCAGCTGGCTGTCGCCGCGGCCTTCCCTGTGCACGCTGCCGCCCGGGCTGGCTTGCCGCAGCACGTTCCAGGAGTCGCTGCCCAATTGCATTTCCAACGGCCCGCCGAGCCCGATGCGCAGCAAGCTGTCGGCGGTGTACTGCGACACGGTGACGCCATCCTGCCGGTCGCGGCTCCAGTCCGGCAGGCCTTGTTCGAGGATTGCCTCGCCAGCGGCCAGCACGCCCGGCGTGAAGCCGTAGCCGGGGCGGTCGAAACCGGGGTTCTCCGCCCTTGCGGGTGCGGCGGCGACAAGCAGCGCCAGCGCGAGCATGGAGGTGGGCAGGGCGCGCATGCGAGGCCGGCGCTGCCCGCGGTATCGGTTAAAATCCATCGTTTCTCCTTGTTGTCCGGAACATCATGGCCGTCCGTACCCGTTTCGCTCCCAGCCCCACCGGCTTCCTGCACATCGGCGGCGCGCGCACCGCGCTGTATTGCTGGCTGGAGGCGCGTCGTCGCGGCGGACAGTTCATTCTGCGCATCGAGGATACCGATCGCGAACGTTCCACAGACGCGGCGGTGCAGGCGATCCTCGACGCCATGCACTGGCTCGGCCTCGATGCCGACGAGGGCCCGTTCTACCAGACCCGGCGACTCGACCGATACAGGCAGGTCGCCGACCAACTGGTCGCCGCCGGCAAGGCCTACTACGCCTACGAGAGCAAGGAGGAAATCGAGACGATGCGCGAGGCGGCCATGCAGGCCGGCGAGAAACCGCGCTACAACGGTTACTACCGCGATCGCAACGAGGCGTGCCGCGACGACCCCAACCGGGTGATCCGCTTCCGCAACCCGATCGAAGGCTCGGTGGTATTCGAGGACAAGGTCAAGGGCCGCATCGAGATCGCCAACAGCGAGCTGGACGACCTGGTGATCTTTCGCTCCGATGGCTGGCCGACCTACAACTTCGCCGTGGTGGTCGACGACATCGACATGGGCGTCACCGAGGTGATCCGCGGCGACGATCACGTCAACAACACGCCGCGGCAGATCAACATCTATCACGCGCTCGGCGCGCCGGTGCCGGAGTTCGCGCACCTGCCGATGATCCTGGACAAGGAAGGCAAGAAGCTGTCCAAGCGCACCAACGCGGTCAGCGTGATGGATTATCGCGAGCAGGGTTTCCTGCCCCACGCGATCCTCAACTACCTGGTGCGGCTGGGCTGGTCGCATGGCGATCAGGAGATCTTCTCGCGCGAGGAGATGATCGCGCTGTTCGACATCGCCGACGTCAACAAGGCGGCCTCGCGCTTCGACACCGAGAAGCTGGCGTGGCTGAACCAGCATTACCTGAAGACCGACGAGCCGCAGTCGTTCCTGGCCGAGTTCGAATGGCACCTGCAGCGCGCCGGCGTGGACGTCGCGCAAGGCCCCGCGCCGATCGAGGTCATCGTGGCGCTGCGCGAGCGCGTGCACACGCTGAAGGAAATGGCCGAGCGGGCGAAGATCTGGTACGGCCCGATCACTGCCTGGGACGACAAGGCGGTGGCGAAGCATCTCGGCAATGCCGGTGCCCCGGGCGTGCTGGCGGCGGCGAAGACGCTGCTGAGTGCGTGCGAGTGGAAGCCGGCGGCGATCCACCTGGTCATCGAGCAGGTGGCGGCGCAGCTGGAGTTGGGCATGGGCAAGGTGGCGCAGCCGCTGCGGGTCGCGATGACCGGTACCCAGGTCTCGCCCTCGATCGAGGACACGATCTATCTCACCGGGCGCGAGGAGGCGATCCGCCGCATCGACGCCGCGATGGCCATGACCCATGCCTGAGTTGGCGGCGCGGCGCAGCTGGCGCCAGTCTCCCCGTGGATGAGCTGCTGGCCCGCGCCACCCAAGGCGTCGATCTCGACGCCCCCGGCGCGTTCAGGCACGTCTTCTTCAATCTGTTGAATATGGTGCCCTGGGCAGCCATGTTCTGGTGGAATCTGCTGTTCGTCGCCGTGGGCCTGCTGCTCGGCTGGTGGCGCGGCCGGGTGCTGGAAGCGGTCTTGTGGTCCTGGGTGCTCGGCCCGATCGGCTGGATCGTGATCCTGTGCAGGCCGCGCGGCCAGCCGGCCGTGAAACCGCCGCCGATGTCGCGCTGAGGCGGGCGGTGGCGGATGTATGATCGAGGCGAGGTGAATGCTTTGAACCACGATGTTGCCGACAACGCGCACGCGCACCACCCGCACCACCATCATGACGCGAAGGGTTTCGTGCGTGCGGTGGAACACGCCAGCGAGGAGCGGGGCCTGCGTCTGACCCCCCTGCGCAAGGAGGTGCTGGAACTGATCGCGGCATCTCGCATACCGGTCAAGGCGTACGAACTGCTCGACCAGCTGCGCGAACAGCACGGCAATGCCGCTCCGCCCACGGTTTATCGCGCGCTGGATTTCCTGCTCGAGAACGGCTTCATCCACAAGCTGGAGTCGATCAACGCCTTCGTCTCCTGCCACCATCCGACCGAGGCGCATCAGGTCCCATTTCTGATCTGCGACAACTGTTCCAGCGCGCAGGAGGTCTGCGACGAACGGGTCGCCGAATTGATCGAGGCGCAGGCCCGCGCGCTGGGTTTCCGGCCGCAGGCGCAGACGCTGGAAGTCCACGGTCTGTGCCGGGCCTGCCGCAAAGCCTGAACGGCGACCATCGCCCGGTAGCGCGACCTATTGTTATAATGTAACATGCCGGCCAGATTCCCCGGCCGCCTCGCGCGGCGACGGCAGGCAGGCAGATGCATTCCGGGCAGACAGGCACATCGCGTGGATGGCAGAGCGCCGATCGCATCGGCGCGATCGCCTCGTTCCTGTGCGCGATCCACTGTGCCTTGCTGCCCTTCGTCCTGGCCGCGCTGCCACTGGTCGGGCTGGAGTTCCTGGCAGACCATCGCTTCGAGCGGGGTTTCGTGGCGTTTGCCTGCGTGCTGGCGGTGATCGCCCTGGTGCGGGGCTTTCGGCGCCACCAGCAACCCTTGCCGTTGCTGCTGGCCATCCCGGGGTTGCTCCTGCTGATTTCCGGCGTCACCTGGGCCGAGGGTGGACTGACCTTGGTGCATAGCGCACTGGTCACGTCGGGCGGCCTGCTGCTGGCCGCCGCGCACTTCGTCAACCTGCGTCGCGACCGCCGTGTCCAGGTCCACGTGCACGGCCCGCAATGCGCGCATTGAGGCTGGTTGGGGCTGGACGCGAGTGGCCTATGGCGTTGCCCGCCGCACTGCTATGATGGACGGCCGTACATCCATCGAATCAAGGAGTTCCCCATGGGCAAGGGCGATCGCAAGACCCGCCGCGGCAAGATCTACCGCAGCAGCTACGGCAATACGCGCGCGCACGCGCTGGCCCCGGCCGTGGCCGGCACCAAGCCGACGGTGACCAAGGCGCCGGCGACCCGCAAGGCGGCCCCGCGCAAGAAGTCCGCCTGAGTCGACACGGCTTTCCCGTGTTGCCATGAACCCCCGCCTCGGCGGGGGTTCATGTTTTTGGGGCCGGGATGACCGGGCATTCGTCTGTCGAGAGCCGGGATGCGGGTTCCGGGATGCGAGGCGAGCGGCGAGGAACGAGGGGGTTGCGGCAGCGCCGCATGGGTGTATGATGCGCACCACTGTGTTAATGCGTTAATACATTATGAAGCGTCGATCGCTTGATCCCGAAACACCCGTCGAGTCCGCCGAGCTGAGCCTGTACGAGGCGTTGCTGTCGCTGAAGAACGTCGAGGAAGTTGGCGCGTTCCTCAGCGACCTGTGCACGCCGGCGGAACTCGAAGTGCTGGTGGACCGCTGGCGGGTGGTGCCGTTCCTGCTCGAAGGCGTGTCGTACCGGGAGATCCACGAGCGCACCGCGGTCAGCATCACCACGATCGGGCGGGTCGCGCGCTATCTCAACCAGGGCAGCGGCGGCTATCTCGCGGCCGCGGCCCGCGCGGCGCGGCGGCAGGCGCAGGCGGCAAGGAAGAGGGCATGAAGCCGCGCGACCGCCTGCGCATCGCGATGCAGAAATCCGGACGGCTGACCGAGCCGGCGCTGGACCTGCTCAAGCGATGCGGCCTGACCTTCCGGCAAAGCCGCGACAAGCTGTTCTGCTTCGGCGAAGGCGAGCCGGTCGACCTGCTGTTGGTGCGCGACGACGACATCCCCGGCCTGATCGCGCAAGGCGTATGCGACGTCGGCATCGTCGGCCGCAACGTGCTGGGCGAGTTCCAGCTCACTGCCGGGCGCGATGGCGAGCCGCTGGCCGAACTGCGGCCACTCGGCTTCGGACGGTGCCGGTTGTCGATCGCCGTGCCGCAGGAGCTCGACTATTCCGCGCCCGGCGATCTCGCGGGACGGCGCATCGCCACGTCATACCCCGGCCTGCTTGGTGAATGGCTGCGCGCGCAACACATCGACGCCGGCGTGGTGACCCTGGCCGGCTCGGTCGAGATTGCGCCGAAGCTGGGCACGGCCGACGCGATCTGCGACCTGGTGCAGAGCGGCGGCACCCTGGTGGCCAACCAGTTGCGCGAGACCGAGGTGCTGCTGGAGAGCGAGGCGGTGCTGGCCGGGCCGGTGACCCTGCCGGCGGACGAGCGCGGCGACATGCTGGAGTTGTTGCTGAAGCGGCTCGATGGCGTGATCCAGGTGCGCGAATCGCGGCTGCTGCTGTTGCAGACCTCGCGTCACTCGCTGGAGGCGGTCACCCGGTTGCTCCCCGGCGGTCCGCAGCCGACGCTGCTGGCGGTGGCTGGCCAGGCCGACCAGTTGATGCTGCAGGCGTTGTGCGCCGGTGAGGTGAGCTGGCGGCAACTGGAGGAAATCAAGAAGGCCGGTGCACGCGAGATGTTCGTGCTGCCGGTGGAGAAGATGCTGGCATGAAGCAGGGCAGCACGAGGAGTTCGCTTGCATGAAACGTCTGGACTGGAACGCCCTGGACGAAACGGCCCGGCGCGAGGCGCTGGCGCGACCGGCGCAGTCGCGCGCAGACGACGTGCGTCATGGTGTCGAACGGATCGTCGCGGCCGTGCGCAAGGACGGCGACACGGCGTTGCGCGCGCTCAGCGCCCGGTACGATCGCTGCACACTGGATGCACTCGAGGTCGACGAGGCCGAGTTCGTCGCGGCCGAGGCGGCACTCGATCCCGAATTGAAAGCGGCGATCCGCGAAGCCGCCGCACGCATCGAGTTGTTCCATCGTGCCGCGGCGCTGCGGCCGGTGGCGGTCGACACCGCGCCCGGCGTGCGGGTCGAGCGCATGCTGCGGCCGGTCAGCCGGGTGGGCCTGTATGTGCCGGCTGGCAGTGCGCCGCTGCCTTCCACCGCGCTGATGCTGGGCGTGCCGGCGCACATCGCCAGCTGTCGCGAGGTGGTGCTGTGCTCGCCCGCGCGCGCTGACGGGTGCTGCGACGAGGCGGTGCTGTACGCCGCGCGCCTCATCGGCGTGCACAAGGTGTTCAAGCTCGGTGGCGCGCAGGCGATCGCCGCGATGGCCTACGGTACGGAGTCGGTGCCGAAGTGCGACAAGCTGTTCGGCCCCGGCAATGCCTGGGTGACCGAGGCGAAGCTGCAGGTGTCGTCCGACCCGGACGGTGCGGCGATCGACATGCCGGCCGGGCCGTCGGAAGTACTGGTGATCGCCGATGCCGCCGCGAATCCGGTGTTCGTCGCCGCCGACCTGCTGTCGCAGGCCGAGCACGGACCGGATTCGCAGGTGATCCTGCTCAGCGATTCGGTGGAGCTGATCGAGCGCGTGGAGCGTGAGGTCGAACGTCAGTGTGACGGCCTGCCGCGCGCTGACATCGCGCGCCAGGCGCTGGCGCAGAGCCGGTTGATCGCGGTCGACTCGCTGGCGCAGGCGGTCGAGGTGAGCAACCGCTACGCGCCCGAGCACCTGGTCCTGCAGGTGGCTGAGCCGCGCGCGCTGCTCGACGGCGTCGACAGTGCCGGCTCGATCTTCCTCGGTCCGTGGACGCCCGAATCGGTGGGCGATTACTGCAGCGGCAGCAATCACGTGCTGCCGACCTACGGCTACGCGCGCAGCTACAGCGGCGTGTCGGTGGCCAGCTACCAGAAGCAGATCAGCGTGCAGGAAGTCAGCGCCGACGGCCTGCGCCGCATCGGCCCGTGTACCGCGACGCTGGCGGCAGCCGAGCAGCTGGAAGCGCACCGCCGCGCAGTGACCCTGCGGCTGGAGGCATTGGCATGAGCGTGCTCGATCTGGCGCGGCCGGAACTTCGGGCGATGCAGCCGTATTCCTCGGCGCGGATGGAGGCCAGCGGCGGCGAGGTCTTCCTCAACGCGAACGAGTCGGCGTGGGCACCGGTGGGTGACGACGGACTCGGCTGCAACCGCTATCCCGAACCGCAGCCCGTCGCATTGGTCGCTGCGCTGGCAGCACTGTATGGCGTGCGGCGCGAACAGTTGCTGGTCGGCCGCGGCAGCGACGAGGCGATCGACCTGCTGCTGCGCGCGTTCTGTCGCGCCGGCCGCGACGCGATCCTGATCCAGCCGCCGACGTTCGGCATGTACGCGGTGTGCGCGCGGGTGCAGGGCGCCGGCATCGTCGAGGTGCCACTGGCGGCGGATTTCACCCTGGACGTGGACGCGGTGCTCGCGGCACTGACCCCGGCGGTGACGCTCGTCTTCGTGTGCACTCCGAACAATCCCGCCGGTCAGGCGGTGCCGCGTGCGGCACTCGAACGGCTGGCGCGGGCGCTGTCTGACCGCGCCTTGCTGGTGGTGGACGAGGCGTACGTGGAGTTTGCCGACGACGGCAGCATCGCCGACTTGATCGACCGCTACGACAACCTCGCCGTGCTGCGCACTCTGTCCAAGGCCTGGGCGCTGGCCGGCGCACGCATCGGCAGCCTGCTGGCGAACGCCGGCGTGGTCGCCTTGCTGCGGAAGATCATGGCGCCGTACCCGTTGCCGTTGCCGTGCGTGGACGCGGCGCTGCTGGCGCTGTCCGGCTGGGGCCAGGCGAATGCGCGCGAACACCTCGCCGTCGTGCGTGCGGAGCGCACGCGCATGTGCGAGGCGTTGCGCCGGTTGCCCGGCGTGCGCGAGGTGTTGCCTTCGCAGGCGAACTTCCTTGCCGTCCGCTTCGACGATGCCGCCGACGTCTACCGGCGCCTGCTCGCCGCCGGCATCGTGGTGCGCGACGTGCGCCGCTACCCGAACCTCGCCGACGCGCTGCGCATCACCATCGGCACGCCGGCGGAGAACGAGCGGGTACTGGCCGTGCTGGCTTCGGATCGAGGCATCGCATGACCGTCCGCAAGATTCTTTTCGTCGATCGGGACGGCTGCCTGATCGAGGAGCCGGCCGACGAGCAGGTCGACAGCTGGGAGAAGCTGGCCCTGCTGCCCGGAGTGATCGCCGCGTTGCAGCGCTTCGTCGCCGCCGGCTACGCGCTGGTGATGGTGAGCAACCAGGATGGGCTGGGCACCGACAGTTTTCCCGAATCCGACTTCCGTGGCCCCCACGAACTTCTGCTGCGCATCCTCGACTCGCAGGGCATTCGCTTCCGCGAGGTGTTGATCGACCGCAGCCTTCCGCACGAAGGCCTCGACACGCGCAAGCCCGGCGTCGGCATGCTGCGCCACTACCTGGCCGACGACGGCTGGAGCCGTGCCGCCTCAGCGATGGTCGGTGATCGTGAAACCGACCTGCAGCTTGCCGCGAACCTCGGCGTGCGCGGTTTTCGCGTGGGCCCGCAAGGCATCGGCTGGGAGGAGGTAGCGCACCGGCTGCTGGATGCGCCGCGCACCGCCACCGTGGTGCGCCACACGAAAGAGACCCGCATCACCGTCAAGGTCGACCTGGATCGCGCGACCGACCCGCAGGTGCGCACCGGGCTGGGCTTCTTCGACCACATGCTGGAACAGATCGGCAAGCACGGCGGCTTTGCGCTGGAACTCGATTGCGAAGGTGACACCCACATCGACGAACACCACACCATCGAGGATTGCGCGCTGGCACTCGGCCAGGCCCTGAAGCAGGCGCTCGGCGACAAGCGCGGCATCGGTCGCTACGGCTTCACCCTGCCCATGGACGAGGCGCAGGCCAGCGCCGCGCTGGACCTGTCCGGCCGACCGTACTTCGTGTTCGAGGGCAGCTTCCCGCGCGAGCGCGTGGGCGAGGTGCCGACCGAACTGGTGCCGCATTTCTTCCGCTCGCTGTGCGAGACGCTGGGTGCGAACCTGCACCTCGCCGTGCGCGGCGACAACGCGCACCACATGGTGGAAGCCTGCTTCAAGGTCGTGGCGCGCGCCCTTCGCCAGGCGATCGCGCGCTCCGGCAGCGAATTGCCGAGTACCAAGGGCGCGCTGTGATGAGCGTGGTACTGGTCGATGCAGGCGGCACCAATATCGGCTCGGTGCGCTACGCCTTGCAGCGTCTTGGCGCGGACGCCGAATTGACCTCGGAGGCTGCCGCGATCCGCGCCGCCGACAAGGTGATCCTGCCCGGCGTGGGTGCGGCCGGACCGGGCATGACGCGGCTGCGCGAGCTGGGTCTGGTCGAGGTCTTGCGTTCGCTGCGCCAGCCCGTGCTCGGCGTATGCCTGGGCATGCAGCTGCTGTGCACGCATTCGGAAGAGGGCGACACCGCATGCCTCGGCCTGATTCCCGCGTCGGTGCGACGCTTCGCCGAGGCTCCCGGTCTGCGCGTGCCGCACATGGGCTGGAATGAGGTGTCGATCCGGCGGGAACATCCGCTGCTGGCCGGGCTGGGCGAGGGCGAGCAGGCCTATTTCGTGCACAGCTACGCGGTACCGGTCGGCGACTGGACTCTGGCCACCGCCGACTACGGCGGCGCGTTCTCGGCGATGATCGCGCACCGCAACTTCCACGGCATGCAGTTCCATCCCGAACGCTCCGCGGGTGTCGGCGCCCGACTGCTGAAGAACTTTCTCGACCTATGAACTTCGACGTGATTCCCGCGATCGACTTGCGCGGCGGCCAGGTGGTGCGCCTGAAGCAGGGCGACTACGCGCAGCAGACGACCTACGCGGCGGACCCGCGCGAGCTGGCCGGGCGCTACGCCGACGCCGGTGCGCGCTGGCTGCACCTGGTCGACCTGGATGGCGCACGTTCGGGCCGGCTGGACAATCTCGCGGTGATCGCCGCGATCGCCACCGATGGCATGGCGATTCAGGCCGGTGGCGGCGTGCGCGAAGAGGCAGATCTGCAGCGGTTGTTCGATGCCGGCGTGCAGCGCGTGGTGGTTGGCAGCGTGGCGGTGCGCGATCCGGCGCGTGTCGCCGCCTGGCTGGCGAAGTACGGCGCAGAGCGGCTGACCCTCGCGCTGGACACCCGCCACGCGGAAGGACGCTGGGTCCTGCCCAGCGCCGGCTGGACCGAAGTGGAGGCGCGCACGCTGGACGAGCTGGCACCGTGGTACGCAGCACGCGGCGCCCGTCACCTGTTGTGCACCGACATCGATCGCGACGGCATGCTCGCCGGCTTCAATCTCGACCTGTATCGCCACCTCGTGACCAGCGTGCCGCAACTGGCGCTGCAGGCGTCCGGCGGGGTGCGTTCGCTGGACGATATCCGTGCCGCGCGCGATGCCGGCGCGAATGCGGTGATCCTCGGTCGCGCCCTGCTGGAAGGGAGTTTCACCGTGGCGGAGGCGCTGGCGTGCTGAGCCGCCGCATCATTCCCTGCCTTGACGTGCGCAACGGCCAGGTGGTCAAGGGCGTGCGCTTCCGCGACCACGTGGTCATGGGCGAAATCGTCGACCTCGCGCTGCGCTACCGCGACGAAGGCGCCGACGAGCTGGTGTTCTACGACATCACCGCCAGCCCCGAGGGACGCAGCGTGGATCGCAGCTGGGTGGAGAAAGTCGCCCGGGTGATCGATATTCCGTTCTGCGTCGCCGGCGGCATCCGCTCGGTCGACGAGGCACGCGCGGTGCTGCATGCGGGTGCCGACAAGATTTCGGTGAACTCGCCCGTGTTGGCGCGGCCCGCGCTGATCGACGAACTGGCCGCCGCGTTCGGCGTGCAGTGCGTGGTGGTCGGCATCGACTCGTTGCGCGACGGCGACGGCGAATGGCGCGTGCGCCAGTACACCGGCGATCCCGCGAAAATGCAGGCGCTGCCGCGCCGCACGCTGGACTGGATAGTCGAGGCACAGCGGCGGGGTGCCGGCGAGATCGTGCTCAATTGCATGGACAGCGACGGGGTACGCCGCGGCTACGACCTGGACCAATTGCGGGCCGCCCGCGCGATCTGCCAGGTGCCGTTGGTGGCCTCCGGCGGTGCCGGCGCTCCCGAACATTTCCGCGATGCCTTCGTCGAGGCCGACGTGGATGGCGCGCTGGCGGCCAGCGTGTTCCATTCGGGCGCCATTTCGATTCCCGCGTTGAAGCGCTACCTGCAAGCTGAAGGCGTACGGGTGAGGAGTGAGTGAGGAGGAGTGAGAAGTGAGAGACAGCAGAAACCTCACCGCAATGGTGGATCGGATGCTTTCTGTCACTTCTCACTTCTCTCCACTCACTTCTCGCTCCAAGGAGATCAACCCATGACCACCACCCCTGCAATCAATCCCGATGTTCCCGACTGGGCCAAGGGCAATGGCCTGCTGCCGGCGATCGTGCAGCACTGGCTGAGCGGCGAGGTGCTGATGCTCGGCTACATGAATGCCGATGCGCTGGTGCAGACGCAGGCCGATGGCCGCGTCACCTTCTACAGCCGCAGCAAGCAGCGCTTGTGGATGAAGGGCGAGAGCTCCGGCAACGTGCTCGCGCTGAAGTCGATCCGCCTCGACTGTGACGCCGACACCTTGCTGATCCAGGCCGAACCGCACGGCCCCACATGCCACACCGGCACTTCCAGCTGCTTTGGCGACAGCGCCGACGTGCGCCCGCCGCTGGGTTTCCTCGCCGAACTCGACGCGCTGGTCGCGCAACGCCACGTCGAGCGGCCGACCGGCAGCTACACGACGAAGCTGTTTGACGACGGCATCCGCCGCATCGCGCAGAAGGTGGGCGAGGAGGGCGTGGAAACGGCGCTGGCCGCGGTAGTGCAGGACGACGAGGCGCTGCTGGGTGAAGCAGCGGACCTGCTGTTCCATCTCGTGGTCGTGTTGCGGGCGCGCGGATTGTCGCTGGCGGACGCGATTGCGGTGCTCGCCGACCGGCACCGGGTGCGCTAGCGAGGAGACCGGTCGGTGCAGATCAGGGGGTGCGGCAAGCCACGCCGGCTGCAGACGCGATCTGTTCGCCGGGTTTGAGCTCGGCGAGCCAGGCGTCATGCATGCCCTTGCTCCACCATTGCCAATGCTCGTCCACGTAGCGCGCGCCATCGGCCGAAACCGCCGCGTGCAGCCGATGCGTCTGCGAGTCGAAGTCCAGCATGGCGGTCTGCGTGTCGGGATAGGCGGCCAGCACGGTGCGGCCATCGTCGCAGCGGTAGCGAATGCTGGCCGCGCCGATGGTCCCGGTTACGCCGGCCACGCGGAACGGGGCGATCGAGTACGTGGATGGCTTGCCGCCGGCGCCGCAGAGTTGGCCGTGGAAGGGTGCGCTCACGGTTCCCGCGCCGATGGCCAGCGTGATGACGGCCGGCGACTCGCAATGGCCGTCGTCGTAGACGTTGCCTGAAACCCAGCGCATGTCGCTCTCCACACTGGCGCCGGGATCCAGCGTGAGCCGTGGTGGTTGGGCGGCGGGTGTTGGCGGGACCTGCGCGGCGATGGCCAGTGTTTGCCGTTGCGCGCCCCGCAAGCCCGGCGCGGGCATGGCGGCGATCGAACAGGCGACTTCGCTTGCGTTGTGCACGACCAGCATGGTGCCGGCATGCGACATCCCGTTGAAGCGGCCGTTGCCGTCGTCCAGCGACAGCTTGAGCTGCGCGGGCACGCATGCGGCGGGGGCGGCGGCTTGCGTCTGGCGTGTCGCGGGCGGCGCTGACGAACAAGCCGACAGCACCAGCAGGGGAATCATGGCTGGCCGCCATGGCGACGAGAACGTCCGGCGCAGGTGGCTCGACATGGCGGGCCTGGTCAGGTGGCTGCGTGCGCTCATGCGGGTCTCCCGCTCAGGAAGGGAGCGCCACGCTAGCAGCCGCTGCAGGTGAAATTCGTGAAGCCTCGCGGCGACATGCGTGGCGCGTTATATCCGGGATTCATGGCAGCGACGCCCGGCGCGGACCTGGCCAGGGGTTTGAGCTGCGGTCAGGGCGTCGGCGTCGTGTCGGCTGCGCCGGGCGCTGCTGGCTTGAACGACACCGCCGGGCCGGGCACGACGTGCTTGCGCCACGCTGCCAGCTGTGCCGCGATGCCGCTGCCGACGTCGATCTGCGGTTCGGAGGGGGTGAGCTCGTCCTGCCTTTCCCAGTGGGCGATATCGCTGCGTGCCCGCTTGAACGCGTCGACGAAGTTGTCGGTGTGGTTCAGCGCATCGACCAGCCAGGCCTTGCCGAAGTAGGTGATGTCCGAATCGCTGCCGCAGCCGAACGAGCTGCGGTCGCTGCGTGCAGCGGTGAGCACCAGGGTGCCGGAACCGCGCAGCGGCGACACGAAGCCGCCGGAGTAGCAGGCGTTGACCACCACCACTTTCCACCGGAAGTGGCGCGCCGCCAAAATGTCGGCGAGATCCTGCGCGCCGATCTGATCCAGCGGCAACGGGTCCATGTCGACCAGCAAGGTATGGTCCTCGTCGCCGTGGCTGGTGACGTAGAGCAGCAGGATGTCCTCGTCCGTTCGCATCACCTGCTGCAAGCCGTCGAGCGCCGCTTCGAGATTGCTCCAGCTGGCCAGCGGGTGGGTGGTCAGCGAGGCCGGGTTGTTCTCCAGCACCAGGCTGTGGACGGTGGGGCCGAAGCGCGAACCGAACAGTTGCGCGGCGTATTCGGCCTCATTGCGGAACACGTCCTCGCTGCCGTCGCCGACGAAAGCGAGCAGGTAGAGATTGGGCTTGCCCGCCACCCGCGGCGTCAGTCGGGCGAGGGCGTCGCGTACCATCTGCGGCTGGGCGTAGAGCACCTGCTCGGGGCTGGGCGCGGATGCCGGCCAGGCATCGGGCGCCGCTGTCGATTCGGCCGGTGTTTCGGCTTGAAGCGGCATGGCGGGCGGCGTGTTGGCCGAGTCGGGGAGAGCGCTGACCGGCAACCACGCGGCCAGCGCCACGCCGGCGCTGAATGCCGCCGCGATGGTCAGCAGAGTACGCACGCCCCGACGCATCTCAGCTGGCCGGGTCGATCGCGTCGAAGTCGCGATAGACCCGATGGCCTGCCGCCTCCGGCAGCGGTTGCGGCTCACGCACCAGCCAGGCGGTTTGGAAACCGGCGGCGCGCGCGGCGTCCAGCTCCTCGACGATATCGGACAGGAACAGCAGGTGGCGGGGCTCCTCGCCCACGGCTTCGGCGATGCGGCGATAGGACTGCGCCTCGCGCTTGGGGCCGGTTTCCGTATCGAAATAGCCGGCGAACAAGGGCGTCAGGTCGCCGGCTTCCGAGTAGCGGAAGAACAGCTGCTGCGCCGGTACCGAACCGGAGGAGTACACATACAGGCGAAGCCCGTCGGCGCGCCAGGCGCGCAGGCGGGCAGCCACTTCGGGGTAGACGTGGGCGCGGTAGGCGCCGCTTTCGTAGCCTTCCTTCCAGATCATGCCCTGCAGCGCCTTGAGCGCGGTGGACTTGCGATCCTGCGCGATCCATTGCAGCAGCAATTCCACCACCTCCTGTCGTTCGGCCTCGATCATGCCGGCTTCGCGCGCGGCCTCGTGCAGCCAGTGCTGCACGTCGGGACGATCGCCATGGGTTTCCACGAACGCGGGCAGGCGCTTGCGGGCGAACGGGAACAGGACGTCGCGGACGAAGTCGATCGAGCTGGTGGTGCCCTCGATGTCGGTGACGATGGCGCGGATTTCGGTCATGGGGACGGGACTCGGGCCTTCGACAGATTCAGGACGATGGATGCGGGGGTTGGAAAAGGCATCGCCCGCGAGCGGGCTCCTACGGGTTCGGCTGCATGCGGGGGAAGCGGGTGGCGATGTCGTCGCCGGTGAAGTTGGCCACCCAGCCTTCCTTGTTGGTGAACAGGCGGATGGCCACGAAGTACGGCGCCTCGCTCATGTCGAACCAGTGCCGCGTGCCGTCGGGCACGCCGATCAGGTCGCCTTGCTCGCACAGCACGTCGTAGACCTTGCCATCCAGGTGCAGGGTGAACTGGCCGGAGCCGGCGACGAAGAATCGCACCTCGTCCTCGCTGTGGGTGTGTTCGCTGAGGAACTTCTGGCGCAGGGCGGCGCGGTCGGGATGGTCGGGAGCGAGGCTGATCACGTCGACGGCCTGGTAGCCGGCCTCGTCCATCAGGCGGTCGATGTCGCTGCGGTAGGCCGCGATCACTTCCTCCTGGCTGGCGCCCGGGGCGATCGGCTGGTTCGCTTCCCATCGTTCGAAGCGCACGCCGACCTTGGCCAGTTCTTCCGCGATGGCTTCGTGGCGGTCGAGCGTGGCGCGGGCGGTGTGCGGTTCGTTCTCGTCGAAAATGCGCAGGCGGCTCATGATGACCTCATTGTTCGCAGATCCAGTTCGCAGCCGAGCAGGAACTCCAGCGCTTCCAGGTGGCGCTCGCTCTCGGCCATGTCGCGGCCCCAGGTATAGATGCCGTGGCCGTCGATCAGGTAGGCGTGCAGCGGTTTGCCGGCGTCGAGCCAGGCATCCACATGGGCGACCAGTTCGGGCATGTGCTGGGTGTTGGGAAACACCGGGATCTCCAGCACGCTGTCATGGCTGTGGTAGCCGCTGATCGCCTTCTGCAACTCCCAGCCCTGCAGCCGGACCACGCCCTCGCGGGCAAACAATCGCGACGCCACGCTTTGCGTGCGCGAGTGGGTGTGCAACACCGCATTCATGTCGGGCCAGCGCCGGTAGACCTGGGTGTGCAGCGCAGTCTCGGCGCTGGGGCGCGCCCCGGTGCCCACCGGTCGACCCTCGAGGTCGATCAGCATGATGTCGTCGCGGCCCAGCTTGCCCTTGTCGCGCCCGGAGATCGTGATGGCGGCGTGGCCCGCATCGACGCGCATCGAGAAATTGCTGCTGGTCGCAGGAGTCCAGCCCTTGCCTGCGAGCGCGCGCGCGGTCTCGGCCACGCGGTCGGCGCAGGCGTCGAAGTGGCTGGCCGCGATCGCGTCGGGCAGGGACTGGCTCATGTGATTTGGACGTCCAAATGAGTGATCGATGATAACACGCCGCGCCAGCGGCTCTTGCCGGAATGAGAGCCATTCTCGCGAGTCAGGAAAGATTGCGTGACCGGGCGTACCATCGCCGAGGGGCCGGGGCAGGGTGCGTCGGCTGCAACCCAATGGAGACATGTGCCATGTCGAACGACAAAGATATCGAATCGCGTCGCCGGTTCCTCAAGGTGGCCGCAGGGACCACGGCGGCAGCCGTGGTGATGGGGGGCCTGCCGCGGTTCGCGCGTGCCGCCGACCTGCCGGCGTTGGGCCCTGACGATCCGACCGCCAAGGCCCTGGACTACGTGGAGGACACCACCAAATCCACCAACCCCAAGCACAAGGCCGGCGACGATTGCGCGAACTGTCAGTTCTACTCCGGTGGCCCCACTGGCCGCGGCCCGTGCCAGCTGTTCCCGGGCAAGTCGGTGAACGCGAAAGGTTGGTGCGTGTCGCACACCCCCAAGAAAGCCTGACCGCCACGCGGCAAGCTCTGCAAGGCCGGCGATCTCGCCGGCCTTTTCATTTCATGGGGCGGATTCCGCGGACGAGCCGGTGATGGATGCGCGGATGCTGGACAAAGTGCGGCCCGGCGACGTCAGGCTGAGGAGCTGCTTTGCCTGACGGGCCGGGCCGCGATCCGGGGCCCACTGCCAAGTGATTTACCCTCGGACTGGGGATCATACTCCCGCGTTCGGCGAATGGGCGACCCCGGATGCAACTCGCCGCGATGGCACACCGACAAGCTATTTAAAATCAATCACATAACACGCATTTTACATTCAAGTTCGCATGTTCTGACGAGAATGGTGGAATCGCGACGTTTGCGTGAGTTGTGTGCTTATGAAGTATTTTCAGCGATCTTAAGCGACGATCACTGAAATTTCGTCACGGACGGTTGATTGGCCGCCTGATGCAGCACGCTGTGCTTGCGGCTGTAGAGGAAGTAGATGGCGAAACCCAGCAGGGTCCAGCCGCCCAGGATCGCCCAGTTGAACCAGTCGAGACTGAACAGCAGGGCGAAGCAGCACGCCACGCCGGCAAGGCAGGTAAACCAGACCCACGGCACGCGGAAGGTGCGCGGCAGGTCGGGCAGGGTGTAGCGCAGGATAAGTACGCCGGCGCACACCGCCGAGAACGCGATCAGCGTGCCCATCGAGGTGAGGTTGGCCAGCAGGTCGAGCGGGAACACGGCCGCCAGCAAGGCGATCATGCTGCCGGTGATCAACGTGTTGATGTGCGGCGTGCGGTGACGCGGATGCACCTTGGCGAACACTTTCGGCAGCATGCCGTCACGCGCCATGATCATGAAGATGCGCGGCTGCGCGATGATCATTACCAGGATCACCGACGACAGGCCGATCATGGCGCCGATCTCGACGATCAGGCGCAGCCAGTCCAGCTCCGGATGCGCGGCCACCGCGGTGACCACCGGCTCGGCGGTGTCCAGCAGGGTGTACGGCACCAGCCCGGTGAGCACCGCGGCCATCGCCAGATAGAGCACGGTGCAGATCACCAGCGACACCAGGATGCCGAAGGGCAGGTCGCGTTGCGGTGTCTTGCATTCCTGCGCCGCCGTGGAGGTGGCCTCGAAGCCGATGTAGGCGAAGAACACCATGGCCGCGCCGCGCATGATGCCGGACCAGCCGTACTTGCCGTCGCCCTGCGGCTCGGGGATGAACGGATGCCAGTTCTCGGGGTTCACGTAGCGGTAGCCGGCCACCACCACGATGATGATCAGACCGACCTTGACCAGCACCATCAGCGCGTTGAGGCTGGACGATTCGCGGATGCCGATGTAGCACAGCCAGGTCAGCGCCATCACGATTGCCACCGCGGGCAGGTTGAACAGGTGGCCCGTGACCACGAGTTCGCCCTTGGTGAAGGCCAGCGGTGCTTCGGTCAGCGCCACCGGCAGGTGCAGTCCCATATGATCGAGCAGGCTGGTGAAGTAGCCGGTCCAGCTCGCCGCCACGGCGGAGGCGGAGATGCCGTATTCCGCCACCATGTTCCAGCCGATGAACCAGGCCGCCAGTTCGCCCAGCGACGCATAGGCGTACGAATAGGAGCTGCCGGAGATAGGGATCAAGGTGGCGAACTCGGCGTAGCACAAGGCCGCAAAGCCGCTGCAGATCGCCGCGATGATGAAGGAGATCAGCACCGCCGGGCCGGCATGTTCGGCCGCGGCCGTGCCGGTGACCACGAAGATGCCGGTGCCGATCACCGCGCCGATGCCCAGCGCCGTGATGCCCCACGGCCCCAGCGTGCGGCGCAGGCCCGGACCGTGGGCGTGGTCGTCGTTGCTGAAATCGGTCTTGCGGGCGAGCAACTGGCTGAGCATGGGAAAGTCTTCGTGGCCGGGGCGGAGAGCAGCAAAAGCGTCGCGGCCGGCGTTGGAGGCGCCGGCCGCGGGTTGGTCAGTGGGCGTTCTGGCGCAACTTGCTGTTGCGGTAACCGTAGAAGCCGTAGATCAGGAAGCCGATTGCGGTCCAGCCGAGGATCAGCCACCAGCGCACCACGAACGCCTGCCAGAACAGGAACAGGCAGGCTGCCGCGCCGAGCGGGCAGACGACCCACACGAATGGCACGCGGAATGCGCGCGGCAGATCCGGGCGCGTGTGGCGAAGCACCAGCACGCCGATGCATACGGTGGTGAACGCCAGCAGCGTGCCCATCGAAACCAGGTCGCCGAGCACGTCGACCGGGAACAGGCCGGCCAGCACCGAGGCGATCACGCCCACGATGACCGTGCCCACGTACGGGGTGCGGTGCTTCTTGTGCACCTTGCCCAGCAGCGGCGGCAGCAGGCCGTCGCGCGACATCGAATAGAAGATGCGCGGCTGGCCCATCAGCATCACCAGCACCACCGAGCTGAGACCCGCCAGCGCGGCAAACACCACCAGGATCTTCAGCGTGCCGAGGATATGGCTGGCGCTGCTGCCGGCCGGCACGTTGCCCAGCACGTAGTTGAGCGCGGTGGCCACCGGCTCGGGCGTGTTGAGTTCGGTGTAGGGGGCCAGGCCGGTCAGCGCCGCGGACATCGCGATGTAGAGCAGGGTGCAGATCGCCAGCGAGCCGAGGATGCCGATCGGCATGTCGCGCTGCGGATTCTTCGCCTCGCCCGCGGCGGTCGATACGGCGTCGAAGCCGATATAGGCGAAGAACACCAGCGTCGCCGCGCGGATCACGCCGCTCCAGCCGTACTTGGCGCCGCCCTCGTTCTCCGGGATGAACGGGTGCCAGAGATCCGGGTTGAGGTAATGGAACGTCACGGCCAGGAACAGCAGGATCACGATGACCTTGATCGCCACGATGATCGCGTTGACCGTGGCCGATTGGGTGATGCCGCGGTAGCAGAGCCAGCTGATCGCCGCCACGATGGCCACCGCCGGCAGGTTGATCAGGGTGCCGGTGGCGATGATGTGGTGGCCGCTGGCGTCGAAGGTCAGTGGTGCCGAGGCCAGTGCGGCGGGCAGCGAGACATCCACGCCGATCCAGGCGCTGATCATGCGCAGCATTTCATTGAAGTAGCCCGACCAGCCCACCGCCACGGTCGAGGCGGCGAACAGGTATTCCAGCACCAGGTTCCAGCCGACGAACCAGGCGACCACCTCGCCCAGCGTGGCGTAGGAATAGGAGTAGGCGCTGCCCGATACCGGCAGCATCGCGGCGAACTCCGCGTAGCAGAGGCCGGCCAGTGCGCAGGCGAAACCGGCCATCAGGAAGCTGATCACCAGCGCCGGACCGGCGAACTGCGCCGCCGCCGTGCCGGTGAGCACGAAGATGCCGGCGCCGATGACCGCGCCGATACCGAGCATCACCAGGTGACGCGCGGTCAGTGCGCGTTTCAGTGTCACCTCGCCGGTACCGCTGCCCTCGACAGGCTCGCCGGCGTCGACATGAGGCATCGCCTCGATGCCGTGGGTGGCAAAAAGACCTTTTGTCATCGGGTTCCCCTCGGATGGATTTCCTGTCCTTTCCGCGCGATGGCGGCGTGCGTGGACAGGCTGGACAATGGCGGGCCAACATATCCCATGCGACGAAGGTTGTACAAGCTTCGTCCATGTTGCGGCGAAACATGCCGCGCCCACTTTCTTTCACGCGTGCAGGTGCCCATGGGCGAGTCCGCAAGCAGTCTCATCCAGGCCCTTCGTCGCTACCGTGACCAATGGCAGGGTGACGCCGATGTCGTCGCGCAGTTCGAGGATTTCGCGCAGACACACGCGGATGCTTTCGAGCGCGGCAACCCGGTGGCCCATTTCACCGGCTCGGCCTGGCTGGTCAGCGCCGATGGCGAGCGCGTGCTGCTGATGCATCACCGCAAGCTCGATCGCTGGCTGCAGCCGGGCGGGCATGCCGATGGCGATACGGATCTTGCGCGTGTCGCCCTGCGCGAGGCGGAAGAGGAAACCGGCCTGGCCGGCCTTCATGTCGATGGCGGCATTTTCGATGTCGACCGACATCGCATTCCCGCCCGCGCGGACGAGCCGGAGCACTGGCACTACGACTTGCGCTACGTGGTGCGCGCGAGTGCCGACGAGTCGTTCGTGGTCAACGCCGAATCGCACGCGCTGGCATGGCGACCGGTGAACGAGGTGGCCGCTGACGAGACACTCGACACGTCGTTGCGGCGGATGGCGCGCAAGTGGCTGGCGTAGGGCGGGCACTGCCCGCCGGTTTTCGATGTACCTTGCGCAGAGCGGCGGGCGGTGCCCGCCCTACGCGTATTTTCCTGGTGCGGGATGGACGTGGCCGCATTCGCTGCAGGTGCGTGCGTCGGTCGAGCGGTAGAAGCGCTCGAATACCGGCGGGAAGTCCTGCTCGATGCTGGCGAGGGTGAAATACTCCTCGTACAGCTTGTGGTTGCATTGCTCGCAGAACCACATCAGGCCGTCTTTTTCGCCGGGCAGGCGGCGGCGCTCGATCACCAGTCCGATCGAGCCGGCGGCGCGGTTGGGCGAGTGCGGCACGCGCGCGGGCAGGTAGAAGATCTCGCCGGCGCGCAGCGGGATGTCGCGGGCCACGCCGTCGTCCTGCACCTTCAGCGTGATCTCGCCCTCGAGCTGGTAGAAGAACTCGGGGCCTTCGTCGTAGTGATAATCGGTGCGCGCGTTCGGGCCGCCGACGATCATGATGATGAAGTCGCCGTCGACGATGCACTTGTTGCCCACCGGTGGCTTCAGCAGGTGGCGGTGCTCGTCGATCCAGTGCTCGAGATTCAGTGGCGGCAGCAGGGCCATGTGCATTTGCTCGGGAAAAGCCAGTTCGCACGATAGCGCCGCCATTCCCACAAAAAAAGCCGCCCGGGCATTCCCGGGCAGCTGCTGCGAGCGGTTGAAGGTTTTGCCGTTACGGCATCAGGACCTTGTCGATCACGAAGATCTCGCCGTTGGACTGGGTCACGTCGGCAATCGTGATGTGGGCGACATTGCCCTTGTCATCGGTCACCGTCCACTTGCCGTCGTGCTTCGCCACGGTGATCGAATCGCCCTCGACCGTCTTCAGCACCGCCTTGCCACCATGCGCCTTCGCCAGCTTGGCAAGGTCGTGCGCGGTATATTTGCCCGGCACCACATGGTAGGTGAGGATCTTGGTCAGCGTGGCCTTGTTCTCTGGCTTGAGCAGGTTGTCGACCGTACCCGCGGGCAGTGCGGCGAATGCCTCGTTGGTGGGCGCAAAAACGGTGAACGGTCCGGGGCCTTCGAGCGTGTCGACGAGGCCGGCGGCTTTCACCGCGGCGACCAGGGTGGTGTGATCTTTCGAGTTGATCGCGTTCTCGACGATGTTCTTCGTCGGGTACATCGCGGCACCGCCGACCATCACGGTCTTCTGCATGCTCATCGAATCCATCTGGCCGGCCATCGCCATCGGGGCGAAGGCAGCGGTGGCCAGTGCCATCGAAAGACCAAGAGTGAGGGCGCGCACGCGGGAATGGGTCTTCATGAAAGTTCTCCAGGGGTTTCCGCTTCGCGGGTTGGAAGCACCTGTAGATACGCGACATGCGCTCCAGTGGATGCAAGGTGTTGGCGTGCGATTCAGTGAAGTGAAATCCATGCGAAGCACGGGCTCGCCAGGATGCGGACGATTACACCTCGAGCGTGGCCAGGTCGCCTTTCTCTTCGAGCCACGCCTTGCGGTCGCCGGCGCGCTTCTTGGCCAGCAGCATGTCCATCAGCTTCGCCGTGCCGGCATCGTCGTCGACGGTCAGCTGCACCAGGCGGCGGGTGTCCGGGTGGATGGTGGATTCGCGCAACTGCGGCGGATTCATCTCGCCCAGGCCCTTGAAGCGGGTGGTGCTGACTGCGCCCTTGATCTTCTCGCGCTCGATCCGCTGCAGCATCGCTTCCTTCTCGCCCTCGTCGAGGCAATAGAACACCTGCTTGCCCACGTCGACGCGGAACAGCGGCGGCATCGCCACGAACACGTGGCCTTCGCTGACCAGTCGCGGGAAATGTCGCAGGAACAAGGCCGAGAGCAGGGTGGCGATGTGCAGGCCGTCGGAGTCGGCGTCGGCGAGGATGATCACCTTGCCGTAGCGCAGGCCGCTCAAGTCGTCCTTGCCCGGATCGCAGCCGATCGCCACGGCGAGGTTGTGCACTTCTTCGGAGGCCAGCACCGAGGTGGATTCGACCTCCCACGTGTTGAGGATCTTGCCGCGCAGCGGCAGGATTGCCTGGAACTCCTTGTCGCGTGCCTGCTTGGCGCTGCCGCCGGCCGAATCGCCCTCGACCAGGAACAGCTCCGTGCGGGTGAGGTCGGTGGCGGTACAGTCGGCCAGCTTGCCGGGCAGTTGCGGGCCCTGGGTGATCTTCTTGCGCACGATCTGCTTGGCGGCCTTCAGCCGCGCGCTGGCGCGTTCGATCGCAAGCGTAGCGATGCGCTCGCCGGTGTCCACGTTCTGGTTCAACCACAGGCTGAAAGCGTCGTGGATGACGTTCTCGATCAGGCCGGCGGCATGGCGCGACGAAAGACGCTCCTTGGTCTGGCCGGCGAACTGCGGGTCCGCCAGGCGCGCGGACAGCACAAAGGCGATGCGCTCCCACACATCCTCCGGCGCCAGCTTCACGCCGCGCGGCAGCAGGTTGCGGATGTCGCAGAACTCGCGGATCGCGGTGGTGAGCCCCGAGCGCAGGCCGTTGACGTGGGTGCCGCCCTGCATGGTGGGGATCAGGTTGACGTAGCTCTCCTGCACCAGCTCGCCTTCGGGCAACCAGGCCAGCGCGACTTCCATGCCTTCGGTGTCACGCGCCATCTGATGCACGAACAGCTCGTTCGGCAGCAGCTCGTTGCCATCCAGTTCGCCGCGCAGGTAGTCGCGCAAACCGTCCTCGTAACGCCACTCGATGACTTCGCCGCTGGCCTCGTCGGTCAGCTTCATGTTGAGGCCGGCGCACAACACCGCCTTGGCGCGCAGCAAATGCTTGAGCTTGCCCAGCGAGATCTTCGGCGAATCGAAATACTTCGCCTCCGGCCAGAAGTGCAGCGTCGTGCCGCTGCGCTTCTTCGGCACGCTGCCGATCACTTCCAGCGGGCTGACCTTGTCGCCGTGCGCGAACGCCATCGCGTATTCCGAGCCGTCGCGGCGGATCGTCACCTCGACGCGATCGGACAAGGCATTCACCACCGACACGCCCACGCCATGCAGACCGCCGGAGAAACTGTAGTTCTTGCCGCTGAACTTACCGCCCGCGTGCAGCCGGGTCATGATCAGCTCGACGCCGGAAACACCTTCCTCGGGATGGATGTCCACCGGCATGCCGCGGCCGTCGTCGCTCACCGACACCGAGCCGTCGGTATGCAGGATCACCTCGATCGAGGTTGCGTAACCGGCCAGCGCCTCATCCACCGAGTTGTCCACCACCTCCTGCACCAGATGGTTCGGGCGGGTGGTGTCGGTGTACATGCCCGGCCGGCGCTTGACCGGATCCAGGCCGGAGAGGACTTCGATATCGACGGCGTTGTAGCGACTGCTCATGCGGGTGTTTCGATGGAGAAAAGACAGTGAAGCATGGGGTGCGCGGGCGGCGATGGTCAAGCCGGATACCGCGGATGCGTTTCGTCTCGAGGGTCTGTGACCAGGAGTTCCAGAATGATCTGCGCTACTCAAAGTCTGTAGCATCAGAGTCATCGTCCGAAAAGAATGGCATTCCCGACAACTATTCCGACGATGCCGAGAACACCTAGCCCCTCACTCCGAGCCATTCTTTCGGGTAACGTGCGTGCATTTCGCAAACAGCATGGTTATTCGCAAGAGCAATTGGCCGATCTCTGCGAACTTCATCGAACGTACATCGGATCGGTGGAGCGCGAGGAGCGTAATGTTTCCTTGAGCACTCTCGAAGTCCTCGCCGAGGCTCTCGAGGTCAGCGTCCCGGAATTGCTGACTCAGGGAGAGGGGCGTGAGCGAGGCAAAGTATCCTGATTACAAAAGCGCAATTGCCTCGTCGGGCAAGGGCATATGCGAACCCATCGACATCGGCGATGCCGAGTACTGGATCCCGACACACCGTCTGGAAAAACTGCTTAACGACGGATTGTGCGGCAAGAGCCTAGCGGGTCTGTCCCCCCGTACGAGGTCCAAGATCGCCAAAAGCGCGGTCTGCGAGGCACTTGGCTATCCCGTGCCGAAGTCCTTCAAGAAGACCCAGCCGCGATTTCCGGGGCAGCAGCTCGATGTTTATGTACAGAAATCGCTGAACCTGCAGATATGGAACGAGCAGATTTCACCCGCACGACGTTACGCGATCATCCAGGTAAGCCCGGACGACGTGATTACGCGGGTGAAGGTCATTGGTGGGTCGCAGTTGGCGGTACTCGACACGACGGGAACCATCACGACCAAGTACCAGGCACGTCTTGAGCTGGGTTCCCAGACGCATGAACTGGTTTCTCCTCAAGACACCTCGCCAATGATGCAGCACGTCAGACAAGGGGTAGCGTTTGGCCTGGCGACAAGCCCTGTGCAGCAGGCGGAGAGCGGGGAGTTGCTTCCGGTTCGGGAAATTTTTGAGAGGCTTTCACCTCTCGTCGGACAGAAATTTCCAGATCCGGGCATGGATCAGGATCGTAATCGCGGTGCTGCACTGCATCGCCTTGTCTGTGAGCGGTTGGGGTATCACCGCTACGAGGACAACGGGCAATTTCCCGATGTTCCGCATCAGTTGCTTGAGGTGAAGCTGCAGACTTCTCCCACGATTGATTTGGGCTTGGTCCAGCCAGCGAGTGAAGAGCGTCTGGATGTACGCCGGGTCGGTTCGCTGCAACCACGGCATTGCGACACGCGTTACGCCTTGTTTTGCGCCGTGACGAACGGGACGCAAGTGACCTTGACCCATCTGTTCGTCGCTACCGGAGCCGACTTCTTTCGACGTTTCAGGCGTTTCGAGGGAAATGTCATCAACGGCAAGATCCAAATCCCGTTACCCAAGGACTTCTTCGGCCGTTAGTCCAAACGCCCGCCAGACGTACGCATCGAGTTCGCAAGCCAGTCGATCGGCTTCCGCGGAGGGTAGCGCGGCATGGATGGCCTGGGCCAGCTCCACGATGGCCTTGGCTTCCTTGCTTGCTGGATCGGGTAAAGGAAACTGCTCGACATACTGTGTGATAAAGCGGCGGCGGCCAGCGTAAAGCTTGTTGTTGAAGCGATGATCGTAGAACGCCTCGATGAAAGTGGAATTGGCGACTGCAAGAGCAAGCCAAAGCAAATCCTCTTCGCCCTCTTTCTCGCACTTCAGCCAGTAGCACTCACCGTTCACCACACCGCCATCGGTATCCATCCAGAACACGGGCTTTTCGGAGATATCGGGAAATACCAGTTTGGCCGATGACCATGCGGCGGGGTCCTGTGGCACCCATAACTCGTACCAACGACGTCCGGCGGCGATGACATAGTTTCTCGCTTCCAGCACCTCCCGATACTGTTCAAGGTAGCGGGCGGCTATTGGGTAGAGATCGAGATCCACAGCCGAGCGCACGCCGCCGATCACTTCGTGCGGGTACAGAATTTCCTTGATCTTGCTCGCTTTTGAAGGAGTGTCGGCCTTGTATCGTCGGGCACAGTGACGGGTGATCAAGGCTCGCAGCAGCTCCGGTCTCCCATCCGGAAGACTGTCCCAATCGCTGCGAATGAAAACTTTGTCGGCCGTGGATTTCACACCTACCCGGATCTTGCCTATCCTGCGGAATATGCCCCAGGTATGGGCCTCGACAATGGCCAGCCATTGATCACTGGTCTGGGTGGCGATGCGCCAGATACCGTCCACATTCCTGCCATTGTCCAAATGGCCGTGCCGGACGCGGAAATGTCGACCATTTGGAGTGGTCACGACGGTATCGTCATCCGCGCTCATTGCTGCGAGCGCGTCCGAGGCACTGGTCTGGGCCGGGTCACGGGTTTCATAGATCGAGGAAAACGTGATTCGATCAGATTGTGGTTCTCGCGGCTCCGCGATTCCGCGGGCCAGCAGCACTGATGGCAGGACTGCCGCATCGAACAGCTTGGTGTCGCCCAAGTCCCACACGCGTACAAGCTGGAAGCGCGACAGCAATTCACGACGTACGGCCTGACCCGATTTGGTGGTCATGAAACGGTTGGAAGTGATCACGCCGGCAATCCCACCCTCGGCGAGCACTTTCGATATGCCGAGGAGAAACGGGTAGTACAGGTCAATTCGGCCGGTGAGGCCGAAACTCTGTGCCAGTTGCTGGGCCTGTCGAGCACCCATGACTTGGGTGCGAACGTACGGGGGGTTGGCGATCACCAAGTCGAAGGGAACCTGGGCTTCTCTGGCTGAAAAGAGGTCGGAGCTTCCCTGGAGGTTGAGAACGTGGTCCAGAAAGTTCCTTTCTTCGATGCAAATTTTCAGTCCTGGGAAATTGCGACGCAGCCGTTGCGATGCGAGCTCGATTGCAGCCGGGTCTGTGTCGTAACCAAAAATTTCGACCCTCTTTCGGGCTGCGATAGGCAGGCGTTTGATCAGCGCGTCAAGCAACGCTCCATCACCTGCTGCCGGATCGAGAATACGTATCGCTCCCCGCGACGGAAGCGAAGCGATCCGGACCATTTGGTGGGCGACAAATTCCGCGAGCGGCGTTGGTGTATAGGTTGCGCCTGCGGACTTTTGCTGGTCGACCTGGCTATATCGTTGGTGCTGAGTCAAGGGCGTGCCAGTTTCATGTTTGCTACTCATGGTCATCATGATGGCATGGCTGCGCTAATGACGCCATTCGGCGTTGAGCGGCAGAGTGTTTGCATAGCGTAGCCGGAAGATCCGATTTTGGCCCGGTGCACAATGAGGTCAGCGAGCGGATGCTGAAGCACACGAACAAGAAGGAAGGGGCCTTGAAGTGAAATACGACATCGCTCCAGGCAAGGGAATCAAAGGCATTCCGTTCGGGACAGGCGTGTCAGGGGTACGGGCGGCGTTGGGCGCGGGCTTCAAGTCGTTCATGCGCACCCCGGGCGCTGCGCATCCGTGTGACTATTTCGCCGGTGCGGGACTGTTCGCCAACTACGACAAGACCGGGCGTCTGGAGGCGATCGAGCTGGCCTCGCCTGCAGCGCCGGAGCTCTACGGGATCAACTTGCTGGGCATGGGTTTCGAGCAAGCTGTGAAATACCTCAAGTCCAAGGATCCGCAGCTTGAGCGCGAGGTCGACGGGGCGATTTCCCTGGCGCTGGGGATAAGCCTTTACGCACCGCACGCGGTGAATGATCCGAAGCTGCCGCCGGAAAGCGTGCTGGTGTTCGCGCCCGGTTATTACGACTGAATTGTTGCTGTGGTCATCACGGCTTCACCGATACCCCTGCGCCTGCAGCGAGAACAGATGCGCGTAGTGCCCGTTCTTGGTCATCAGCTGCTCGTGGTTGCCGCGTTCGATGATGCGGCCGTCCTGGATCACGATGATCTGGTCGGCCATGCGCACGGTGGAGAAGCGGTGCGAGATCAGGATCGCGATGCGGCCGCCGGAAAGTTCGCGGAAGTGTTCGAAGATGGTGGCTTCGGCTTGCGCATCCATCGCGGCGGTGGGTTCGTCCAGCACCAGGATGTCGGCGCGTGAGCGCATGAAGGCGCGGGCCAGGGCGATCTTCTGCCACTGGCCACCGGAGAGTTCGCGGCCGTCGTTGAACCACTTGCCCAGCTGCGTATCGAAGCCGGCCGGCAGGCTGTCGATGAAGTCGCTGGCCATGCCCTTGTCGCTGGCCTCGCGCCAGCGCGCCTCGTCGTCGAAGTGGGTGACGTCGCCGGCGCCGACGTTCTCGCCCACGCGCATCTGGTAGCGCGCGAAATCCTGGAAGATCACGCCGATGCGCTGCAGCAGCACGCTCTCGTCCCACTCGCGCAGGTCGGTGCCGTCGAGCAGGATGCGGCCGCTGTCGGGCGTGTACAGGCGCGTGAGCAGCTTGATCAGGGTGGTCTTGCCCGAGCCGTTCTGGCCGACCAGGGCCAGCGATTCGCCTGGGCGGATGTGCAGGTCGATGTCGCGCAGCGCCGGCTCGCCGGCGCCGGGGTAGGTGAAGCTGACCTGCTCGAAGCGGATGCCGTCCTCGGGCTGCGCGCCGCGCTGCGCCATGCCGGCCGCCGGCGGCACCGGGGTTTCCAGGTAATCGTACAGGGTGGAGAGATAGAGGTTGTCCTCGTACATGCCGCCGATCGCCGACAGCATCGCCGACACCGCCGACTGGCCCTGGCGGAACAGCGCCAGGTACATCGTCATCTGGCCCAGGGTGATGCGTGCCATCACGGTGCTGGCGGCAATCCACGCATAGGCGCCGTACAGCGCCAGCGTGCCCAGCAGGCCCAGCACGAAACCCCAGCTGTCGCGACGCACGGCAAGGTCGCGGTCGGCGCGGTACAGGGTGTGGAAGATGTCGCGGTAGCGTTGCAGCAGCAGCGGGCCCAAGCCGAACAGCTTCACTTCCTTGGCGTGGTCCTCGCGCGCCAGCACGGTTTCCAGATACAGCTGCATGCGCGTTTCCGGCGAACGCCAGCGGAACAGGCGGAACGCGTCGCCGGAGAACTTGGTCTCGGCGAAGAATGAGGGCAGGCCGGCCAGCAGCAGCACCGCCACCGCCCACGGCGAGAACTGGAACAGCAGGCTGCCGTAGCTGAGCAGCGAGATCGCGTTCTGGCCCAGCCCGAACGTGCGCGTGACCAGCGACAACGGCCGGCTCGATGCCTCGCGCCGGGCGCGGGTGAGCTTGTCGTAGAACTCCGAATCCTCGAAGTGCGCCAGCTCCAGGGTCAGCGCCTTTTCCAGGATCATCACGTTGACGCGCTGGCCGAGCTGCGCGCGCAGCAGCGACTGGCACAGCGACAGGCCGCGTTGCGCGCCGGCCAGCGCCGCCACCAGCATGCCTTCCAGCGCCACCCATTCGAAGACCGATCGCAGCGGCGCGTGGCCGTCTGTGGCCCAGAGGCGGCTGGCGGCCACCACCGCGTCCACGATGTGCGCACCGACCCAGGCGATGCCGGCCGGCAGCAGGCCGGCGACCAGGGTGAGCGCGGCCAGCGCGACGGTCAGCGCGTGGCTGGTGCTCCAGACCAGTTCCAGCGCACGACCGCTGTAGCGGAACACACCCAGGAAGCTTCGGGCGAGTTCCTTCGGTGGCTCGGGAGGAGTGGCGTGGGGTGGCACGTGGGAGGTCGCCGGAAGGCGCGGACGGTGCGCGGAGCTTCCGACATGGGGGTCGTGCCGTCACACGCAAGGCGACCCCTGTCGCAGGAGCGCCCTTGGGCGCGATGCCTTTTCGTTGCGTCACGAAGAGCATCGCGCACGAGCGCGCCCCTACAAAGCGGCCTGGTAGAGCTCGGGGAACAGCCGCTGCAGGTGGGCCACCTTGGGCGCATCGTTGATCACGATGTACGGGTTGCGCGGGTGCAGGTTGTAATAGTGCTGGTGATAGGCCTCGGCCGGGTAGAACGCCGTGAGCGGAACCACCTGGGTGACGATCGGCGCGGCGAACGCATGGGCCGCCGTCAGCTGGGCGATGTAGTCGGTGGCGATCTTCTTCTGCTCGTCGTTGCCGTAGAAAATTACCGAGCGGTACTGGGTGCCGCGATCCGGTCCTTGCCGGTTGAGCTCGGTGGGGTTCAGCGCGACCGAGAAGAACACCTGCAGCAGCGTGCCGTAGCTGACCCGGGACGGGTCGAACTCGACCTGCACCGACTCGGCGTGGCCGGTGTCGCCGCCGCTGACCTCATCGTAGTGGGCGGTGCTGGCGGTCCCGCCGGAATAGCCGGCGGTGACCTTGCGCACGCCCTTCACGTGCTCGAATACCGCCTCGATGCCCCAGAAGCAGCCGCCGGCGAGCACGGCTACCTCGTCGTGCGCGGTGGAAGGCGCCGCATCGACGACGGGCGAGGGCAGGCGCACGCCTTCACGAGCAGCCGCCGCGGGCTGGCAGGCCGCGAGGCCGGCGAGCAGGAGCGCGGCGACAAACGGAAACAGGCGGCGTGGGCGGATCATGGGCAACCTCGCTGACGATGGCATGCGGACGCACTCAACCCATCATTCGTCGACGGGAGGGCGGCGGTTACCTCGCGACGGTGCGGCGCTACCATGGGCGGCGAATTCGCTGGAGGGTTGCATGCCTGACGCCGTCAATCTGGACGCCTACCTGCGCCGCGTGGGCTGGTCCGGCCCGGTCGGGGTGGATCTGCCGACCCTGCGCGGGCTGGCCATTGCGCACGTGGCCACGATCCCGTTCGCCAACCTCGATCCGCTGATGGGCCGGCCGGTGGATCTCGGTCTGGCGGCGTTGCAGCGCAAGCTGGTCGACGAGGGCCGTGGCGGCTACTGCTTCGAGCAGAACTTGCTGTTCGAAGCGATGCTGCGCGAGATCGGCTTCGAGGTGAGCGGCCTGATCGCCCGCGTGCTGTGGGGTCATCCGGAGGATACGCAAACCCCGCAGAGCCATATGCTGTTGCGCGTCGAGCTGGAGGGCGAGAGCTGGCTGGCGGATGTCGGCTTCGGCGGCCACGTGCTCACCGGTGCGCTGCGGCTGCTGCCGGATATCCGGCAGGCCACCGCGCACGAGCCCTTCCGGCTGCTCGAACGCGATGGCGAGTGGCGCATGCAGTCGCTGGCGCATGGCCAGTGGCGCACGCTGTACCGGTTTGATCTGCGCGCGGTGCCGATGGTCGATTACGTGGTGGCCAACCATTACGTGTCGAGCCACCCGGCCTCGCGCTTCGTCAGCCATCTCTTGCTCGGCCGCACCACCGCGGATCGACGGTTGGGCCTGCTCGATTACGAGTTCACCATCCGTCGCGATGGCCAGGAGCCGGAGCGCCGGCAACTGCGCGACCTGGCCGAGCTGCGCGAGGTGATGGAAGGTGAATTCCTGCTGCCAGCTTCCGCGATAGAAGCGCTCGGCGATCGCCTGCAAGGCTTGCCGCGCGCCTGATTCAGCGGTGTCCGCCGGCCGACGGGCGGCCGTCTTCGTCGCCCAGCGGGTCGGCCAGCACGTGGATTTCCACGTCGTCGAGGGTGACGAACTGGCCTGCGCGGATCTTGCAGGTCTTGCGCAGTTCCACGGTGCCGTCGACCTTCACCGCGCCGCTCGCCACGATCGCCTTGCCGGCGCCGCCGCTGTCGCACAGTCCGACCAGCTTCAGCAGCATGTTGAGTTCGACGTAGCCGCCTTCCAGTTCAAATTCGATGGTCTGCATGGTCTTGCCGTGGGGATGGATGGTCCGCGCTCAGGCGGAAGGATGGGCGTGCTCGAACGCGCTGTCGGGCAGCGCCAGGAAGGCGAACCAGGGATGGTCGTGCTCTGCGCCGAAGGTGGCGGCGTCGTCCAGCACGCCGAGCAGGATCTCGTAGTCGCGGCTGGCCGTCGCGCGCAAGTCGTCGACGTGCTCGAACAACAGCACGTGGCCCCACGCCGGCAGCCAGCCGAGATCGCGCAAGCAGTCGGCTAGCGCGTCCCAGTTGTGACCGAAGCTGGCCGGCAGCTGCAACGACACCGCCAGGCGGTGCAGCAGTTCATCCTTGTCGTGGCAGCCGGCAAGGTCGGTGCGACACACGTGCAAATCGTCACGCGCCGCGATGCGGGCCAGCCGATCGAGATCGTCGACGCCGACGAAATACACGCCGCTCAGCGCGGGCCGGGTCAGGTCCAGGTCGAAACGGTCCGCGCTCATCGCGCCACCTCGAAGCGGCGGAAGCTGCGGTAGTGATCGTCGGTGTAGTACCAGACTTCCGGCGGCGTGCCGCCGGTGACGATGCGCCGCGCGCCGCGGTTGCGCGCGCCGGGCGTCTCGACCGTGTACTCGTGGTAGTAGCCGCGTGGCTCCTTGGGCAGCGAGCCTTCGTAGTTGCCGAACACGGCGCCGTCCTGGCGGTGCTCGAACGGACCGCCGGCGGCGATCCGCTGCACCATCGCGCGCGCCTGCGGCGGCAGCGATGCCATCGCGTCGTCCGCCGGTGCCACGCGCGTGGCGACAGGGTTGCCGGCGGGGCCGGCAGGCGCGCCCGGCGCTTCGCCGTGGCGCTGCCACAGCAGCACGGCGACGATGGCGATCAGCAGCAACAGCAGCGGTCGAAGACGGCGCATGGTTCTCGCGGCAGGCGGTGGCGAGGCGAGCTTAGCAGGGCCGAACGGGGCTGCAGGCTTCCTTCATCGAAGGAAATTACGCACACTCCGCCTTCGCCTCGATACAGCGCGTGCGCTGCCCACCCGACTTCCGGAGCCCGGATGAGCACCACCTCCGACCATGATCGCGGCCGCTTGCCGCGCCAGATCGCCTACATCATCGGCAACGAGGGTTGCGAGCGTTTCTCGTTCTACGGGATGCGCAACATCCTCACTCCGTTCCTGATCACGAGCTTGCTGCTGTACCTGCCCGAGGGCCAGCGCATGCTGGCGGCGAAGGACGTGTTCCACACCTTCGTGATCGGCGTGTATTTCTTCCCGCTGTTGGGCGGCTGGATCAGCGACCGTTTCTTCGGCAAGTACAACACCGTGTTGTGGATGAGCCTCGTCTATTGCGCCGGTCACGCCTGCCTGGCGATCTTCGAGGACAACCGGCTGGGCTTTTTCGCGGGACTGGGCCTGATCGCGCTGGGCGCGGGCGGCATCAAGCCGCTGGTGGCGTCGTTCGTGGGCGACCAGTTCGACCAGTCGAACAAGCACCTGGCGAAGATGGTGTTCGACGCGTTCTACTGGATCATCAACTTCGGCTCGTTCTTCGCCTCGCTGCTGATGCCGCTGTTCCTGCACCACTTCGGCGCGGCGGTGGCGTTCGGCATTCCCGGGGGCTTGATGTTCGTCGCCACCGTGGTGTTCTGGCTGGGCCGCAAGCAGTACGTGATGGTGCCGCCGGGGCCGCCGGACCAGCATGCGTTTTCGCGGGTGGTCCGTACCGCGCTGCTGACGCAGCGGCCGGGTCAGACGCGGCCGGGCTTGTGGCTGGCGGTGGTCGCGGTGGTGGTGGCGCTGGCGTCGTTCGCGCTGGTGCCGTCGCTCGGCTTCGTGATCGCCGCATGCATCGCGCTGGTGGTGCTGATCGGCGGCGTGGGCGGCGGCGCCTGGCTGCAGATGGATCGCGCACGGGGCGCGCATCCGGACGCTGCGGTCGATGGCGCACGCAACGTGCTGCGCGTGCTGGTGATCTTCGCGCTGACCACGCCGTTCTTCTCGCTGTTCGACCAGAAGGCCTCGACCTGGGTGATCCAGGGTGGCGAGATGACGATGCCGTCCTGGTTCCGGCCGGCGCAGATGCAGGCGCTGAACCCGTTGCTGGTGATGCTGCTGATCCCGTTCAACAACCTGGTGCTGTACCCGCTGTTGCGCCGGCTCGGCTACGAGCCCACCGCGCTGCGCCGGATGACCGCCGGCATCGCGTTCAGCGGCCTGGCCTGGATCGTGGTGGGCGGCCTGCAGGTGGTGATCGACGGCGGCGATCCGCTGTCGATCGTGTGGCAGGTATTGCCGTACGCGCTGCTCACCTTCGGCGAGGTGCTGGTCTCCGCGACTGGTCTGGAGTTCGCCTACAGCCAGGCGCCGGCCTCGATGAAGGGCGTGGTGATGAGTTTCTGGAATCTCACCACCACGGTCGGCAACCTGTGGGTGCTGCTGGCCAACGCGGCGGTGCGCAACGAAAGCGTGATCGGTTCGATCGCCCACAGCGGGCTCAGCGTCACGGCGTTCCAGATGTTCTTCTTCGCCGCTTTCGCCTTGCTCGCTGCGCTGGCGTTCGGGCTGTACGCGAGGCGCTATCGCGAAGTGGATCACTACCGGCCGGTGTAGGGCGGGCACTGCCCGCCGGCCCTTGGCCCGTGACGGAAAGCGGCGGGCAGTGCCCGCCCTACGAGGTCGAATCCACGCGTGATTGCAGCGCCATCGCGGCGGCCGGGTTGCGGTGCTTGGCGGCGCTGATGAAGAACACGAACACGTCGCGCGGCTTGCCTCGTGGCTGCACGGCGGCCGCGTGCGGAAGGTCGGCGATGTCCTCGCCGGCAGCCCAGGCTTGTGCACGCGTGGCCCAGAGGTCGAGCGCGTCGGGGGCGTAGCCGGTCGGGATGCCGTCGACGCTGCGCATCAAGCGCGCATAAGCGAAGTCGCCGGTGAGATCGGCCAGCGACGGGTACTCGGTCGAGTCGGTGAACACGGTGGGCACGCCTCGTGCGCGGGCCAGTTCCACGTACGGTGCGCAGGCGAAGCTGGGGTGGCGCACTTCCAGCACGTGGCGCAGAGGGTGCCCGTTCAATTCGCGCGGCAGGGCGTCCAGGAAGGCCGCCACGTCATTGGCATCGAACCGTCGCGACGGCGGCAGCTGCCACAGGATCGGCCCCAGCCGGTCGCCCATCTCGACGAGGCCGCCGTGGATGAATCCGCCGATGCCCTTGCCGGTGTCGGCCAGCCGCTTGCCTTCGGTGATGTAGCGCGGCGCCTTCAGCGAGAAGACGAAACCGTCCGGCGTTTCCGCCGCCCACTTCGCGTACGTGGCCGGTTTCTGCGCGCCGTAGAAGGTGCCGTTGATCTCGATCGCGCGCAGCTGGCGGCTGGCGTATTCCAGCTCGCGCCGTTGCACGAGTTTCGTCGGGTAGAAGTTGTTGCGCCACGGTGCGTAGGTCCAGCCGCCGATGCCGACGCGGATCGTGCCGTGCTTGTTCATGGCGTGGCCCCGCCGGGCTGGTGGCGCAGCCATTCGGAGGTGCCCATGCACAGCACCAGCCACGCCGCGCCGATGGCATAACCGGCCATCACGTCACTGAGGTAATGCACCTGCAGCAGGATCCGGCTGACGCCGATCACCCCGACCATCAGCACGGCGCCGGCGATGACCGCGCGATGGAAGCGCGGCGTCAGCCGCAGCAGCACGTAGGCCAGCATGCCGTAGAACACCATCGCGCCGAACGCGTGCCCGCTGGGGAAACTCCAGCCCGGCTCGACGATGAAACCGTGGTCGTGCAGCGGGCGAGCACGGCGGAACAGCGCCTTCAGCCCGCCGTTGATCGGCAGGATGCCGAGCAGGGCCACGCTCCAGCTCGCCGCCAGCGTCCACTGGCGTCGCAGCAGCAGGATGAGCAACACCACGGCCGCCGCGCTGGCGACCCACAAGGTGTCGCCCAGATGGGTGATGGCGGCGATCACGCGCAGCGCCGGCACCGGCACATGGGCACGGAGGCTGGCGGCGAGGCTGGCGTCGAAGCCGTCCAGGCCGGTCGTCGGCTGGCCGGAAATCGCCAGCGCGAGGCCGCCGAAGAACAACCCCAGCACCATGCACAGCAGCAGGCCCGTGCGCCAGCGCAGCATCGTCGGCGCCTGGCCCAGCAGCGCAGCGCGCCGCTGCCAGCGCGCGTTGCGCCGCCAGGCCAGGTCGCCGGCCAGCAAGGCCAGCAGCAACATCAGCGCCCACAGCAGCAGGGAGTGCAGCGCAATCCATTCCGCCAGCGTGTTCATTGCGATCCTCGTTTCGCTTGCCGATCCGCGCATGATCGCGGCTTGCGCGGCCGGCGTCGAGTTGGATGCCGGGCTGGCCTTGCGGGCGATTTCTCGCGATAGTGCGCGGGTCGTCGCCCTGGGGGAGAACTTCGATGGTCCAGCGATTCGGGTCCGTGCGTGCGCTGTCGTTCCGGCTGTTGGCCGGCCATGCCTTGCTGGTGCTCGGCGCGTCGGCGCTGGCGCAGGCTCCGGCCACGCAGCAGCTGCCGCCGCCGGTATCGACCGGCGACATCGTGCAGCCGCTGCTGCCGGCGCAGCTGCAGGATTTCGACGCCTACATGGCGGATACGCTGAAGACCTTCGAGGTGCCCGGCATCGCGGTGGCCATCGTCAAGAACGGCAAGGTGGTGATGGAGCGCGGCTTCGGCGTGAAGGAGCTGGGCAAGCCGGACCCGGTCGACGCCCACACGCTGTTCGCGATCGCCTCCAACACCAAGGCCTTCACTGCCGCGGCGCTGCAGCAGCTGGCCGACGCGGGCAAGCTGGACATGGACGACCGCGTGATCGACCACCTGCCCTGGTTCCGCATGTCCGATCCGTACGTGACGCACGAGATGCGCATTCGCGACCTGCTGGCGCACCGCAGTGGCCTGAGTCTGGGCGCGGGTGATCTGCTGTACTGGCCGCCGTCCTCGTACACCACCAGGGAAGTGGTCGAGCGGTTGGCCAAGGTGCCGCTGAAGAACGGTTTCCGCAGCCACTACGCCTACGACAACATCCTGTTCGCGGTGGCCACCCTGGTGATCGAACAGGCTTCCGGCCAGAGCTATGCCGACTACGTGCGCGAGCACCTGTTCAAGCCGGTGGGCATGGAGGAGTCGCTGATCGACATGACTTACCTGAAGCCCGGCATGGACGTGGCTGCCGGTCATGCCCCGTACGAGTTCAAGGACATCAAGCCGGTGCCGCCGATGGCCTGGCTCAATGATCCGGGCGCTGGCGGCATCTACTCCAGCGTGCATGACCTGGCCAAGTGGATGAACGTGCAACTGGCCGGCGGCGCCTTGCCGACCGTGGGCGCCGACGGCAAGCCGCGGCGGGTGTTCTCCGAGAAGAGCCACCACGAGATGTGGTCGATGCTGACGCCGATACCGATCAGGAAGGCGTCGATCCCCGAGCTGGAGCCGCTGACACCGGACTACTACGGCTATGGCGAAGGCTGGTTCCTCGGCCAATACCAGGGCCGCAAGCTGGTCTGGCATACCGGCGGCTGGCCCGGTTTCGTCTCGCGCGTGACGATGGTGCCCTCGTTGAAGCTCGGCGTGGTAGTGCTGACCAACCAGCAGTCCGGCGCCGCGTTCAACGCGGTGACGTACCGAGTGCTGGATGCGTACCTCAACCCGTCGCACAAGACCGACTGGGTGGCGGTGTACGAGAAGGCCGTGCAGCACGCCCAGGCCAAGGCCGACGACAGCGTGGCGAAGCACGAGCAGGCGCGCGACAAGCGCAGCAAACCCTCGCTGCCGCTGGCCGACTACGCCGGCACGTATCGCGACTCGTGGTACGGCGACGTCATCATCAGCCAGGAGCGCGGCAAGCTGCGCATGCGCTTTGGCAAGACCGAGCAGCTGGTCGGCACGCTGACGCCGTGGCAACACGACAGCTTCACCGTGCGCTGGGATGACCGCTCGCTGGACGCCGATGCCTTCGTCGATTTCGCGCTGGACATGGACGGCAAGATCCGCGAGGTGCGCATGCAGCCGATCTCGCCGTTGACCGATTTCAGCTTCGATTTCCAGGACCTGCGACTGGTGCCGGTGGAGGCCGCCACCGGGGCGTCAGCAGGCAAGTGATCCATCACGGCGCCGTTCGCGGCGTCCACGCCGAAGGGGAAGGGACATGAATCATCGTCGTCACGCCGGGGCGATCCTGCTGGCTTTCGGCTTGCTGGTCGGCGTTGCCCAGGCACGCAGCGACAAGGCGCTGGAACATCGCTACATCCGCGTCGAACTGGGCGCGGCCAGCACGCAAGCGACTTCGGGCCGGCTGCTGCTGTTCGCGGTCGATGCCAAGGCGGCGCAGGCGGCGGCCGAAGCGGAGTCCAAGGGCAAGAGCAGCGTGGTCGAGTCGGTCGACGCCGATCCGTTCAGCGGCACGGTGACCAGCGTGGCCGCGCGCGAGGTGGACCACTGGGCGCCGGGGCAGGCCATCGACATCGACACCAACCGCATGGCGTACCCGGCTCCGTGGTCGCAGCTGCCGCCGGGCGATTACCTGGTGCAGGCCGTGCTCGACGTGAACCATGACTACAACTACACCGGGCGTGGTGCCGGCGATCTGGTCAGCGACGTGGTCAGGCTGCATCTGCCGGCGACCGGCGTGCCGGAACTGGTCCTGGCGAAAGCGTTGCCGACGGACGGCGATCCCTGGGCCGTGCCGGATTCGGCCCCGCCGGCGATGCGCGAAAGCGTGGCCGCCGCTCGTCCGCACGCGCACCTGGTCGATTTCACCAGTCCGTCGCTGAGTGCGTTCTGGGGCCGGCCGATCCACATGCGCGGTTGGGTGCTGACCCCGCCCGGCTACGACGCCGCGGCTGCCGCGCGTTACCCGACCGTCTATTACACGCAGGGTTTCGGCGGCAACAACGAGCGCGTGATCGGCCCGGTCGTCACCGTCTACACCGCGATGGCGAAGCAGCAGATGCCGCCGATGATCTGGGTGTTCCTCGACGAGTCCAGCCCCACCGGCACCCACGAGTTTGCCGACTCGGTCAACAACGGCCCGTGGGGACTGGCGCTGACCACCGAGCTGATCCCGCATCTCGAAGCGCACTACCGCATGGATGGCGACACCAACGGCCGCTTCCTCAACGGCCACTCCTCCGGCGGCTGGGCCACGCTGTGGCTGCAGACGCGCTACCCGAAGGTGTTCGGAGGCACCTGGTCGACCTCGCCCGACCCGAGTGACTTTCACGATTTCACCGGCGTGGATCTTTACGCGCCGCACGCCAACGTCTACCGCCGGCCCGACGGCTCGGCCTACCCGCTGGTGCGCAACCACGACAAGGTGCTGGGCACCTTCGAGCAGTTCGCGAAACTCGAACGCGTGCTGGGCAGCTACGGCGGCCAGCTGGCGTCGTTCGAGTGGGTATTCTCGCCGCGCGGTGAGGATGGCCGGCCCGTGCCGATGTTCGATCGCGACACCGGCGCCGTCGACCCGGCGGTGGTGGCGTACTGGCGTGATCACTACGACATCGCGCACCGCCTGCAGCAGCAGTGGCCGCAGCTGAAGCCCGACCTGGACGGCAAGATCCATCTTTACGTGGGCACGGCCGACACGTTCTATCTCGACGGTTCCGCGCACAAGCTGAAGGCCGTGCTCGATGGCCTGGGAGCGAAGACGGAGTTCCGCTTCCTGCCTGATCGCACCCACGGCAACCTGTACTGGATCGGCGAGGACCACCACGGCCTGCTCAAGCAGATCAGCTGGGCGATGTATGCGATCGCGCGGCCGGATTCCAGGCTGAAGCCCGTCGTCACGCCCTGATCCTCATCGCGCCGTGGGGCGGGCACCGCCCGCCACCCGCGCGTTTTCGGTTCATTCCGGCTGCCACGGGTCGTAGCTGCCGATGTACCAGAGGTGGCCCTCCGGGTCGTGGCAGCTGTAGCCGGCGCCGCCGTAGTCCTTCTCGGCGTAGTCGTCGACGATCACCGCGCCGGCTGCCTTTGCCCGCTCGTAGTGGGCCTTGCAGTCGGTCACGGTCACGCAGGCACACTGCGTTTCGCGGCCGCCGATCTCGTCGGGCTGCGCGATGTGCCGGCCGAACTCGTTGTCGCGCACGCCGCCCAGCATGACCATGCCGCGGCCGTAGGCCAGTTGCGCGTGCTCGACCTCGCCGGCGTCGTTTTCGTAAACCGCGTGCCGTTCGAAACCGAAGGCCTGGCAGAGCCAGTCGATGGCCGCGTGGGGATCGCGGTAGCGCAGGCAGGGGATGATGGTGCTGCCGCCGGACTGTTCCATGGGTTATCTCCGTGGTGGATTCTCGCAAGGTGGGTGGTGTCGTCATTGCGCCGGCGCGAAACGACGTCGCGGTCCTCAGGGACGCGGGCCAGATTAGCCCCGCGAGGCGTGGCGGTCTTGTAGATTTCCGTCGCTCAATCGAGCGGCAGGTGGTTCGGGTAGGGACCGCGCGCGGCCATGAATGCGGTCGGCGTGACGCCGGCGAACTGGCGGAACTCGTGCGTCAAATGGGCCTGGTCGAAATAGCCGCCATCGGCCGCCACCTGGCTCCAGTTCACCGCCGACTGCGCTGCCGCATGATCCACCACCGCGCGAAAGCGCAGCAGCCGCGTGTAGTGCTTGGGACGCATGCCTACCTGGCGCTGGAACAGCATGCCGAAGCGGCGCTCGGACAAGCCTGCCTCGCGCACCAGCGGCGCGATGCGTTGCACCTGCGGCGGGTCGGCCAACCGATCCAGCGCGTAGGCGATGGCGGGATGCAAGGCGGTGCTGTGCAGGCGTCGCACCAGCCACCGGGTCAGCAGGCGCAGGCGGCCCCGTGGTGCGGGGGTTTCCAGCAGTTGCTCGCGCAGCAGCGCGGCGGCCGGCCCGAACAAGTCACCCAGGTCGACGTCCCGTCCGATCAGCGTGGTGGCGTCCTCGCCGGTCAGCGCGTGGGCGCCTCCTGGGCGGAACACCACGCCCATCACGCGGATCTGTTCGGCGGTGTCGATGATCTCGCTGCGCAGGGTGGGGCCGCCAAGCACGCAGGCGGACGAGCGGATACACCGCCGCGCCGCGTCATCGGTGTAGACACGGGTTTCGTCCTCGTGCAGGTTGATGATGAGCTGCGCCCCGGGTTGCGGCAGCACGCGCTCGTGGCGATGCGCCGCGGGCGGCATGTCCCAGTCCCACACTTTCGCGATCAGCTTGTCCAGCGGTGGCCCGGGCAGGTAGTACTGGAATCCCATCGGCTCGTCTCCGTGGATACGCGGCAGTCTGGCGTGCCGGCTCAGCCCGTCTGTTCGTCTTCCTCGGCCAGCGGTGGCAGGGTGCGCACCAGTTGCGCGCGCACCAGCGGCAATCGCGCGCGGCGCAGGCGCTGCAGCAGTTCGAACAGCAGGTCGCTCTTGACGCCGCCGGTGTCACGCGGGCTGCCGACGTAGGCCACGCAGTTGAAGGTCATCGAGCCGGCATCGAGGCCCTCCAGTTGCACGTAGGGCGCCGGCGCGGCCAGTGTGCCCGGGTGTGCGCCGAGCACCTCCAGCGCCAGTGCCCGTACCTTGTCGGCGTCGGTGTCCAGCGGCATCGGCAGCTTGATCTGCACGCGGCCCAGCGCGTTGGCCTGGGTCACGTTGCGCACGTTCTCGGTGATCAGCTGCGAGTTCGGCACGATCACGGTGGATCGGTCCCACAACTGGATCTCCGTGGCGCGCACGTTGATCCGGCGGATGTCGCCCTCGACCTCGTTGAGGCTGACCCAGTCGCCCACCTTCACCGGCCGTTCCACCAGCAGGATCAGGCCGGAGATGAAGTTCTGCACGATCGCCTGCAGGCCGAAGCCGATGCCCACCGACAGCGCGCTGACGATCCAGGTGATGCTGGTCAGGTTGACGTGCAGCGCGGCCAGGGTCAGCACCAGCACCAGCAGGCCGCCGAGGTAGCCGAGCAGGGTGACGATGGAATCCTGCATGCCCGGTTCCATCGTCGACTTGGGCAGCAACTGCTCGCGCAGCCAGCGCTTGAGCATGTGCAGCAGCACGCCGCCGCCCACCAGCACCAGCACCGCCCGGAAAATGTTGCCGGGATTGATCGGCAGATCGCCCAGTTTCAGGTTGCCGAAGGTGCGTAGGGCGCTGGCCAGCAGGTCGCCCGGGCCGGCGCCGAATGGGGTCAGCACGATGGCGATGGCCAGCAGGGTCAGCAGCACCTTGGCGATGCCGGCGAGCAGGGTGGCGGCCTGGTCCAGCGCATGCGGCGCCAGCTGGAAGGATGCCTGCAGCCGCTGGCCGCCGCGTTCGTGCGGCGACAGCGCGACGTGGATCAGGTCGTTCAACAGGTGGCCGAGCAGCCACGCGCTGGCCACCACCACGCCGACCCACAGCATCTGCACCGCGGCGAAGAACGCCAGCGCGATGTAACCGGTGGCCACGCCGAGCCAGCTCACCAGCACGCCCAGCACTGCGCCGGCACCGAGCGCGCCGACCCACAACGGCTGATGTTCGACCACGCCCTCGGCCGCCGCCTGCCGCCGCGCCCCACGCAAACGCCACCAGCCCGCCGCGATGAGACCGCTGACCACCAGCGCCACCGCGCCGCGCGTGGCCACCGTGGTCGGCAAGCTGGAGCCGATCGTGCGGCTGATGCGCTCGACCAGGCCGAACAGCAACGCGGCGGCGCCGAGCAGCCAGGGAAGCATGCGCAGGCGCTGCGCAGCCAGGTCGGACAGCGGCGGCAGGCGCCAGCTCGGCCGGCGCACGGAGAGCAGCGCGCGGCCCAGCCCGGTGACAAACGCCGCAAACAGCACCAGCCGTACCGCCGAGCGCGCCAGCGCGTCCAGATCCGGCGCGAGGATGTCGTTCCAGTTCAGGCCCAGGTACGCCAGCTGGGCGGCGATGCCGGTGGTGAGCAGCGCGGTGAGCGCGACCGCCACCGCCATCGCGCTGCGGCGCAGGTGGCCGTCCGGCACGTGGCGCGTGGCCAGGCGCAGCAGCAGCCGATCGAGCAGCCAGCGGCCCACGCCAAGCCACAGCAACGCGCCGATCAGGCACAGCAGCAGCGGCGTGCGGTTCGGCGCTTCCCACGCCTCGCTCCAGGCATCGGCCACGCGACCGCCGAGGCGGTCCAGCCGTGCCAGGTCATCGGGAAAACTGCGCGCCGGCTCGCTCCAGAATGCGCGGCCGAACGGCGATGCCGTGCGCGAGGCCAGCCGCGCCTGGAACGCGTCGTTGCGCATGCCGGTGATCTGCGCGGCCAGTTGCAGCGCGTTCTGGCCCAGCAGCTGCGCCTGCTTGATCCGTGCATCCAGCGCGGCGCCGGCCTTGTCCAGTTGCCGCCGCTGGGCCGCGACCTGCGGCGCTTCCGGCGCCGCGCCCTTGGCCGGCGGCGGGCCCAGCACGTCGAGCTGCGCCTGCAGCGCGGCCAGCTGGGGCGCCAGGTCGCTGGCCAGTTGCCGCGCCTGGTCCTGCACCGCCAGCGCGTCGTTGCGCAGGTCGCCGAGCGAGCTGGCGGCTTGCTTGTCCTTCAGTGCTGCCTTGAGTGCATCGAGGCGATCGTCCAACTGCTCCAGCGACTGCGCCGGCGTGGCGGCGCTCGCCGCCGATGCCGGCGCGGCGTCGCCTTGCTGGGCGTGCACGGCGAGGCTGCCGCAGGCGAGCAGGGCAAGCAGGAGGAGGCGGCATGGTGTGGGCATCCGCGCATGATCGGAGCGGTGCGACAGGCGGTCAATCGTGTTGGCGTCCTGCGCGGCGGAAGGCACGGCGACGGTTCAGCTTGGTTGCGCGGTGGCACGCGCGGGCAAGCGCGTCTGGCCTGCCGCAGTCGCCGCCGCTGGTCACGCGTGGGTCCTTGCATGCAGCCAGCCGCGCACCCACGCTAGAGAACCTGCCTTTTGCGTGCCGCCCATGATCTTTCGCTGGTTCGAATCCCTCATCGACGCGTTCAAGGAACCGGTCGACGGCATGCCGCCGCGGCCGGTGTGGCGTTTCTACGTGTTCTATCTGCGCCAGGTGTGGCCGGTGTTCGCCGCCACGCTGGTGGTCGGCTTTGGCGTGGCGGTGGTGGAGGTGTCGCTGTTCGGCTTCATCGGGCGCATCGTGGACATGGCCAGCGGCACGCCGGCGGACCTGTTCCGCCTGCACGGCCAGGCGCTGATCTGGATGGCGCTGGTCGCACTGGTGGCGCGGCCGCTGCTCGGCGGCCTGCACGACTTGCTGGTGAACCAGGCGATCCTGCCCAGCCTCACCAACCGCATCCGCTGGCAGCACCATCGCTACGTGATCCGCCAGAGCCTGGGCTTCTTCCAGAACGATTTCGCCGGGCGCATCGCCAACCGCATCATCCAGACCGGCGCCTCGCTGCGCGATTCGGCCGTGCAGATCGTGGACGCGATCTGGTACATCGTGATCTACACCGGCAGCGCCATCGCGCTGTTCGCGCAGGCCGACGGCTGGCTGGCGGTACCGCTGACGGCGTGGATCTTCTGCTACATCGGCTTGCTGGCCTTCTTCATTCCGCGGGTGAAACAGCGCTCGTGGAAATCCTCGGAGGCGAAATCGAAGCTGATGGGCCGCGTCGTCGACGGCTACAGCAACGTGATGACGCTGAAGCTGTTCGCCCACACGCGCCGCGAGGAGGCGTACGTGGCCGAGGCGATGGGCGAGTTGATCGACAAGCATCGCCTGACGACCCGCCTGACGACGGCCATGGACGTCAGCATCACCGCGCTCAACGGCTTCCTCATCACCGGCACCTCGGCGCTGGCGATCTGGCTATGGAGCGAGGGGCGGGTGACCACCGGGGCGATTGCGTTGTCGATCGGGCTGGTGATCCGCATCAACAACATGTCCGGCTGGATCATGTGGGTGGTCAACGGCATCTTCGAGAACGTCGGCACCGTGCAGGACGGCATCACCACCATCTCGCAGCCGCGCGCGGTGCAGGACCGCGAAGGCGCGATGCCGCTGGAGGTGACCAACGGCGCGGTGCGCTTCGAGCACATCCACTTCCACTACGGCAAGCGTGGCGGCATCATCGCCGGGCTGGATCTGGACGTGCGCGCGGGCGAGAAGATCGGCCTGGTCGGCCCGTCCGGCGCCGGCAAGTCCACCCTGGTCAACGTGCTGCTGCGGCTGTACGACCTCGAGGCCGGGCGCATCCTGATCGACGGCCAGGACATCGCACACGTCACCCAGGAAAGCCTGCGCTCGCAGATTGGCGTGGTCACCCAGGACACTTCGCTGCTGCACCGTTCGATCCGCGACAACCTGCTCTATGGCCGTCCCGACGCCAGCGAAGCGCAGATCATGGAAGCCGTGCGCAAGGCGCGCGCCGACGAGTTCATCCCGCAGCTCAGCGATGGCGAGGGCCGTCGCGGCTACGACGCGCTGGTCGGCGAGCGCGGCGTGAAACTCAGCGGCGGCCAGCGCCAGCGCATCGCGATCGCCCGCGTGCTGCTGAAGGACGCGCCGATCCTGGTGCTGGACGAAGCGACCTCGGCGCTCGACTCCGAAGCGGAAGCGGCGATCCAGGACAGCCTGGACATCCTGATGCAGGGCAAGACGGTGATCGCGATCGCCCATCGCCTCTCTACCATCGCGCGGATGGACCGGCTGGTGGTGCTGGACAAGGGACAGATCGTCGAGACCGGCACGCACGCCGAGCTGATCGCGCACGAGGGCCTGTACGCGCGGCTGTGGAAGCGGCAAACCGGTGGCTTCGTGGCGGCGGAGGACGCGCCGGTCTAATCGGCGGTTGCGGCAGGCGGGAGTCGCGGGCTCAACACGTTCCGCTGCAGCAGGCGGGTTTGCCCGCCGTCGCCGCGCTTTCCAGCACCTCGGCCGCCGCCGTCAGCGCCTTCGCCGCGGCGGCACCCTTGCGCTCGCTGTAACGGCTGACCAGGTAGTCGCTGCGCCCGCGCACCAGCAGGGTGAACTTGAACAGCTCCTCCATCACGTCCACCACGCGGTCGTAGAACGGCGAGGGTTTCATCCGGCCGTCGTCGTCGAACTCCTGCCAGGCCTTGGCCACCGAGGACTGGTTCGGGATGGTCAGCATGCGCATCCAGCGGCCCAGCACGCGCAGGGTGTTGACCACGTTGAACGACTGCGAGCCACCGCTGACCTGCATCACCGCGAGCGTGCGCCCCTGCGTGGGCCGCACGCTGCCGTCTTCCAGCGGCAGCCAGTCGATCTGGTTCTTGAACACGCCGGTGATCGTGCCGTGCCGCTCGGGGCTGACCCACACCTGGCCCTCGGACCACAGCGACAGCGCGCGCAGTTCCTGCACCTTGGGGTGGCTGGCCGGCACGCTGTCCAGCAGCGGCAGTTCGTGCGGGTCGAACACCCGCGTCTCGGCGCCGAAGTGGCGCAGGATGCGCTCGGCTTCCAGCGCCAGCTTGCGGCTGAACGACTGCGGGCGCAGCGAGCCGTACAGGATCAGGATGCGCGGCGGGTGGCCGGCGTCGGCCGGCAAGGACAGCTTGGCCAAGCTGGGGGTGTCCAGCACGTCGGCGGCGACATGGGGCAGGTCCGGGATCACGGCGATTCCTGTTGCGTTGGTTTGACAATTCTATAATCATGGAAATATAGAAGCCAACCCGGAATCATTCCTCATGCACCCGTGTCGCGTCTTGTTCATCTGCACCGGCAATTCGGCCCGCAGCATCCTGTCCGAGGCCACCCTCAATCATTTGGGCGCGGGGCGCTTCGCGGCGTTCAGCGCCGGCAGCCAGCCGACCGGGCGCGTCAATCCGCATGCGATCGAGGAACTCCAGGCCCACGGCATCGCCACCGAGGGACTCGCCAGCAAGTCGTGGGACCGCTTCACCGAAGCGGGTGCGCCGCCGCTGGACATCGTGATCACGGTTTGCGACAACGCCGCCAGCGAGACCTGCCCGGTGCTGTTCGGCGACTTCGTGAAAAGCCATTGGGGCCTGCCCGATCCGGCTGCCGCGCGGGACGCAGACGCTGCCGCGGCATTCCGGCGTGCGTACGCGCTGATCGTGCGGCGGATCACCGCGCTGCTGCAGCTGCCGGTGGAAACGATGGGCCGCGACGAGCTGCAAGAGGCGCTCGACCGCATCGGCAGCCTCACCGGCGAGGAAGCCCGCGCATGAACCAGCCATCCGCCGCACTCGCCGTCGACGCGGTTTCTCCGGACGGTGCCCGCATCGGCTTCTTCGAGCGCTGGCTCAGCCTCTGGGTACTGCTGTGCATCATCGCCGGCACGCTGCTGGGCCACCTGCTGCCGGGCAGCTTCGCGGCGCTGGGCGGCATGCAGGTGGCCCAGGTGAATCTGCCGGTCGCCGTGCTGATCTGGCTGATGATCGTCCCGATGCTGCTGAAGATCGACTTCGGCGCGCTCGGCGGCGTGCGCCGCCAGTGGAAGGGTATCGGCGTCACGCTGTTCGTCAACTGGGCGGTGAAGCCGTTCTCGATGGCGCTGCTGGGATGGATCTTCATCCGCCACGTCTTCGCCGGCCAGCTGCCGGCCGCACAGCTCGATTCCTACATCGCCGGCCTGATCCTGCTGGCCGCCGCGCCGTGCACGGCGATGGTGTTCGTGTGGAGCAACCTGTGCCACGGCGAGCCGGCGTTCACGCTGAGCCAGGTCGCGCTGAACGACGCCATCATGGTGGTGGCGTTCGCGCCGATCGTGGCGCTGCTGCTGGGCATCTCCTCGATCACGGTGCCGTGGAACACGCTGCTGCTGTCGGTGCTGCTGTACATCGTGGTGCCGGTGGCACTCAGCATGCTGCTGCGGCGCCAGCTGCTGGCGCACGGCGGCGAGACGCGCTTGCAGAAACTGCTGCAGCGGCTGGGGCCGGTATCGCTGGGCGCGCTGCTGGCCACCCTGGTGCTGCTGTTCGGTTTCCAGGGCCGGCAGATCCTTGCGCAGCCGGCGATCATCGCGCTGCTGGCGGTGCCGATCCTGATCCAGGTGTACTTCAACGCCGGCCTGGCCTACTGGCTCAATCGCCGCTTCGGCGTGCCGCACTGCGTGGCCGGCCCGTCGGCGCTGATCGGCGCCAGCAACTTCTTCGAGCTGGCGGTGGCCACCGCGGTGGGCCTGTTCGGCGTGCATTCCGGCGCGGCGCTGGCGACCGTGGTGGGCGTGCTGATCGAGGTGCCGGTGATGCTGTCGGTGGTGCGCATCGTCAACCGCAGCAAGCGCTGGTATGAATCGGCCCGGGAGTAGCGCCATGCAGAACATGCAAGCCATCACCATCCTCGCCGCGCTCGCCCAGGAGTCGCGCCTGGCGGTCTATCGGCTGCTGATCGAACATGCGCCGGAAGGACTGGCGGCCAGCGCGATCGCGGAGCAGCTCGGCCTGCCCAACGCCACGCTGTCCTTCCACCTGAAGGAGCTGTCGCACGCGGGCCTGGTGAGCAGCCGGCAGAGCGGTCGCTTCATCTACTACGCGCCGGTGATCGAGACGATGGACGCGCTGGTCGGCTACCTCACCGACCACTGCTGCAGCCAGTCCGGCGGCACCTGCGCACCGGCCACGCGCAAGAGCGCGCCGGCCAAGCGCGTGGCCGCGGCCGGCAAGCGGCGGCCGGGTTCGGCCTGAGCTTTTGCACGCGGCGGCGCAGACGGCGAAGTGAGGGCAGGGCGTGGAACCGGATATCCTCGGCGGCGGGGCTATCGAAAGGAATGATCGTGGAACACCTACTCGCCGTCGCGGTGAAGCACTCATGACGACCACCCGCATGGAAGCCGCCGACGCCTTCATCGCCAAATGGCGCGGCGTCACCGCCTCGGAGCTGTCCACCGCGCAGAGCTTCGCGCTGGACCTGTGCCGGCTGCTCGACGTGGAAGCGCCGCACCCGGATGCCGAGCAGCAATACATGTTCGAGCGGCCGGTCACCTTCAGTCACGGCGACGGCAGCAGCTCGGCCGGACGCATCGACTTGTACAAGCGCGGCTGCTTCGTGCTCGAAGCGAAGAAGCTCAAGGCACCCACCCACACCAAGGGCTTCGACGACGCGATGCTGCGCGCACGCAGCCAGGCCGAGCAGTACGCCCGCGCGCTGCCGGCCAGCGAGGGCCGCCCGCCGTTCCTGCTGGTGGTGGATGTGGGCAACCGCATCGAGCTGTATGCGGAGTTCAGCCGCTCCGGCGCCACCTACACGCCGTTCCCCGACCCGCGCAGCCACCGCATCGCGCTCGACGAGCTGCGCGAGGAAAAGATCCGCGCGCGCCTGCGCACGATCTGGACCGACCCGCTCGCGCTCGACCCCAGTCGCGAATCCGCCCGCGTCACCCGCGAGATTGCCGCGCGGCTCGCCACCCTGGCGCGTAGCCTGGAAGCGGCCGGCCACCGCGCCGAGGCGGTCGCGCAGTTCCTGATGCGCTGCCTGTTCACCATGTTCGCCGAAGACGTGAAGCTGCTGCCGAGCGACAGCTTCCGCGACCTGCTGCTGAAATACGCCGACCAGCCCGACACCGCCATGCGCATGCTCGGCCTGCTCTGGCACGACATGGACAAGGGCGGCTTCAGCGGCGCCATCGCCAGCGAGGTGCTGCACTTCAACGGCAAGCTGTTCAAGCAGCCCGACACGCTGCCGCTCACCCGCGAGCAGGTCGCGCTGCTGATCGAGGCGGCCAAGGCCAAGTGGGAACACGTCGAGCCGGCCATCTTCGGCACCCTGCTCGAACGCGCGCTCGACCCCGGCGAGCGGCACAAGCTCGGCGCGCACTACACCCCGCGCGCCTACGTCGAGCGGCTGGTGCTGCCCACCGTGATCGAGCCGCTGCGCGGCGAATGGAGCGACGCCCATGCCGCCGCGCTCACCCTCGCCGCCGAAGGCAAGGCCGACGAGGCGGTGAAGACCTTGCGCGCATTCCACCACCGCCTGTGCACGGTCAAGGTGCTCGACCCTGCCTGCGGCAGCGGCAACTTCCTCTACGTCACGCTGGAACACCTGAAGCGCCTCGAAGGCGAAGTGTTCAACGCGCTGGACGAACTCGGCTACCGCCAGACCGGCCTGGCGCTGGATGGCGAGCGCGCCGACGCGCTCGGCGGCGAAACCGTCGACCCGCACCAGCTGCTCGGCATCGAGCTGAACCCGCGCGCCGCCGCCATCGCCGAAGTGGTGCTGTGGATCGGCTACCTGCAATGGCACTACCGCACCCGCGGCGACATCAACCCGCCGCAGCCGGTGATCCGCGACTTCCGCAACATCGAGAACCGCGATGCGGTGCTGGCCTACGACCGCATGGAGTACGTGCTCGACGAACGCGGCGTGCCGGTCAGTCGCTGGGACGGCGTGAGCATGAAGCCCTCGCCCGTCACCGGCGAGGACGTGCCGGACGACAGCAAGCGCGTGCCGCTGGAGCGCTACGTGAACCCGCGCAAGGCGGCGTGGCCGGAGGCGGATTTCGTGGTGGGGAATCCGCCGTTTATTGGCAACAAGCGGATGCGTGCGGCGTTGGGTGATGGCTACGTCGAAGCGTTGCGCGGTGCGTGGCCGGACATGCCCGATTCCGCCGATTTCGTCATGTACTGGTGGCATCACGCTGCCGTGTTGACGCAGCGCGGCGCGCTGCAACGCTTCGGCTTCATCACCACGAACTCGATCAGCCAGACTTTCAACCGCCGCGTCATCGAAGCCGCATTGTCTTCTTCCCTTCTCCCGGAGGGAAAAGGAAAGGCTCGGCCGCTGTCCCTGGTGTTTGCTATCCCCGATCATCCGTGGGTGGATACGGCAGATGGCGCGGCAGTTCGAATTGCGATGACCGTTGGACAAGCCGGAACCCAGCCAGGCCGGCAGGTCTCGCTTTTAGGCGAAACTGAAGGGTCGACCGGTGAATACGAGATCGTCACCCATACAAAACTCGGAACGATTCACGTCGACCTGACCGCTGGAGCCAACGTTGCTGGCGCCACACGCCTTCGCGCGAACCGCGGCCTCTCGGGTCAAGGAATCAAATTGGTAGGTGACGGCTTCTACGCGAACGATGGCGATACGTTCCCTGAGATAAATCCAGTAACTGGCTTGCCTGTTGGACGCTTGATGGTTGGGCCCAAGGATGTGCTCAATGGAACAGGAGGACGTCTCGTCATCGACTTCTTTGGCATGACAGAACAACAAGCGAGGGCAACTTCGTCGGCGGCGTATCAGAAACTTTTGACCGAGGTGAAGCCGATCCGCGACCAGAACGCGCGTCCTTCCATACGCGAGCAATGGTGGAAGTTTGCCTGGGATCGGCCGGTGATCCGAAACGGACTAAAGGGGCTCCGACGCTACGTTGCAACTTTAGAAACTACCAAGCACCGGGCTTTCACGTTCGTGTCAGCGGATCGGCTCTGGGACGGCTCCTTGTTTGGAATTGCCATCGACGACGCTGCCCTCTTTGGCGTGTTGTCGAGCTGTGTTCACACCACGTGGGCACTAGCAGCAGGTGCAGACCTAGGGCCGACTCCACGCTACAACAACACGCTTTGCTTCGATCCCTTTCCATTCCCGAAAGTGATGATCGAGCAACAACAAACCCACCTGTCTAACCTCGCCGAACAACTCGACGCCCACCGCAAACACCAGCAAGCCGCGCACCCCGACCTCACCCTCACCGGCATGTACAACGTGCTGGACAAGCTGCGCAGCGGCGAGCCGCTGACCGCGAAGGAGCGGGTGATCCACGAGCACGGCCTGGTCTCGGTGCTGCGCCAGCTGCACGACGAAATCGACGCGGCGGTGCTCGATGCCTACGGCTGGGGCGACCTGTTGCCGCTGCTGCGCGTGGCGCACGGTAATGACGCACCCGCCGATGGCGCCAGCCGCGACGAGGCGAAGCGCGCCTTCGGCGAGGCGATCCTCGAACGGCTGGTGGCGCTCAATGCGAAACGCGCGGCGGAAGAAGCGCGCGGCCTGGTCCGCTGGCTGCGCCCCGCATTCCAGCACCCGACCGCGCAGGCGGCACCGGAGCAGGCCGAGCTTGCCGCCGGGCAGGGCGGGGACGAAGCCGCTGCACCGGCCGCCGCGGCCAAGCCGCTGCCGTGGCCGAAGGACGCGGTGGCCCAGGTGCGTGCCGTAGCCGACGCGCTCGCCGCCAGTCCGGTCGCGCTCGACGCGGACGCGCTGGCGACCCGCTTCACCGCCCGCGGCCCGTGGAAGAAACGCCTGCCGCAACTGCTCGACATGCTGGTGGCGCTGGGCCGCGCCCGCGAACAGGACGGCCGCTACAGCGACCGATGACGGTACCGGGCGCTGCGTCAGCGGCCACCACGGCAGCGGACATCATCAACCCGGCGGGATGGCCGCCGGGTCCATCCAGAATGCTTCCCACACGTGGCCATCGGGATCGGCCAGGCTGCGGCTGTACATGAAGCCGTGATCCTGCGCGGGGTTGATGTCGGCCGTGCCGCCGTTCGCCGCGGCCGTGCCGTTCATGGCATCGACCGCGGCGCGGTCGTCGAGCGAGATCGCCAGCATCACTTCGCTGGCGCCTTCGCTCGGCAGCGGCCGCTCGGTGAAGCCGCGCCACTTGGCGTGGGTGAGCAGCATGACGTGGACGGCCTCGCTCCACACCATGCACGCGGCGGTGTCGTCGCTGAAGTGGGGGTTGTTCGCAAAGCCGAGGGATGCGTAGAAGGCCATCGACTTCTTGAGGTCGGCGACCGGCAGGTTCACGAAGATCATCTTGGGCATGGCGGGGTTTTCCGGTGGTGGGGGATACGGAGAGCGGCGCTGCTCGTCTCCCGTAAGACGATTGGCGCGCAGCGATTTCGACACGGCCGGCGAAGGTTGCCGCCGCCGCCCGGGCTGCGTCGCCGCCGAGCCACGTTCAGCGGTCCCGCACATCCGGCATCGCCACGCCCAGCTCGCGGCAATGGCGTTCGTACTCCGCCAGTTGCGTGCTGGCCGAGGCGCGGGCGGTCACCGCACCGCCCGGGCCGAGGAACTCGACCGTGCCCATCACGATCACCAGCGCCAGCATCGGCTCGTCGCCGACGATCTTCCACCAGTCGGTGTTGCCCGGCGGCTCGTAGACGTAGTCGCCCGGGCCGATCAGCTCGCCGGTGCACAGCTTGCGCGTGCCGCTGAGGTTGTACGCGTGGATCTCGCCGGTATGCCGATGCAGCGGCATCACCGTGCCCGGTTCCATGCGCAGCAGCTCGACGAAACCGCGGTCGCCGGCGAAGAAGCGCAACGGGCTGGACGACTTGCCGGGCGTGGAGGAGGGCACCCAGTGCCGCGCGGCGGCGGTGCTGAAGCGGGCGGGCAGATAGTCGTGCAGGCGGGCGGAACGATTCATGGCGTGTCCTCAGGCGGCGATGGCGGCGAGATAGCGTGCGAACGAGGCATCGACCGCCGCGCGGCCGCCGCCGATGATGTTGCGGCCCCAGGTGAAGCCGTAGACGTCCTCGAAGTCGCAGCCGGCCAGGCGCGAGCGCATGCGGTGCACGTCGGCCGCCGGCATCGGCATGAAGTTGGGGTAGCTGTGCATGAACGAGACGTGGCGGCGGTCGCTGGCGACATGCGGCGCGTCGCCGGAGAACAGCGCGCCGCCGGGTCGCGGCCCGTTCTTCCAGTGCAGCACGGTGCTGCCGGGAAAGTGGCCGCCGCTGTTGATCAGGGTCACCGCGTCGGACAGGCGGTAGACCTCGCCGCGCCAGAACTGCACGTTCGGCGACGGCCGGCGCACCCAGTCGCGGTCCGCCTCGTGCAGCAGGATCGGCACGTTGCCGAACGCCTCGCTCCACTCCAGCATCGAAGCGTAGAAATGCGGGTGCGAGATCGCGATCAGGTCCACGCCGCCGCGCGCCTTCAGGGCGGCGACCGCCTCGTCGGTCACCAGGCTCAAGGCTTCCCACAGGATGTTGCCCGCGTCGGTGGGCAGGTACAGCGCGCGCTGGTTGATGGCGAAATCCGGCGCCAGGCCGATGCCGAGCACGCCGGCTTCGTCCTGCAGGCGCAGCGTGTGGGTGGCTTTCAGGGCGTCGTGCGTCGTCCAGGTCTGGCCGCGCGCGCCGACGTATTGGCGCTCATCCTCGCAGACGGCGCAGTGCGTGGGGACGTTCGGGTATTGCGTGCCGCAGGTTTCGCAGATGGCGTTTGTCATGGTCTGGCCTCGCTTGGGGCGGGGTGGTGCCCGCCGGCTTTTCGACTCGGGAACGGCGGGCGGCGCCCGCCGTACGGTGCCGACTCTAGGCATAATCTGGACCTGTGATTGATCCATTCCCGAGAGATTCCATGGAACCAGTTTTTCCGTTCCCCGTGCTGCTGCCGCGTGGCTCAGGCACGCTCACGCAGGCGCTGCACCAGCAATTGCGCGCGGCGATCCTGGACGGCCGCCTGCCACCACACGCCGCGTTGCCCGCCACGCGGAAAGTGGCCGAGGCCCTGGGCGTGGCGCGAAATACCGTGGTCGCCGCCTACGACCTGCTGATCGCGGAGGGTTACCTGGCCCCACGTCAGGGCGCCCGGCCGCGGGTCGCCGAGTTCGTTCGGCGGCGATCCAGGCCGGTGCACACGGGCGCGGACGAATCGCGTTTCGCGCCGGCATGGCGCACGCCGTTCCTGCAGCCGTCGCCGGCGCGCAGCCTGCCCGAGCGAAATTTCCGTCTGGGCATTCCCGACCACCGCCATTTTCCGCACGAGGTGTGGCGCCGGCTGATGGCGCAGACGCTGCGCCAGAGCGCCCGCGAACCGTTCGCCTATGCGCCGTCGCAAGGCATCCCTGCCTTGCGCGAGGCGATCGCGCAGCACGTCGCGTTCACCCGCGCGGTGGCCTGCGGCGCCGACGATGTGATCGTCACCTCCGGCGCGCAGCAGGCGTTCGACCTGATCGCCCGCCTGCTGGTCACGCCGGGGCAGACGAAGGTGGCGGTGGAGGAACCGGGCTACCCGCCGGTGCGCGCCGCGTTCGCCGCCGCCGGCGCGCAACTGGTGCCGCTGCCGGTGGACGACGAGGGCCTGTGCGTCGAGCGCCTGCCCGACGACGTGCGCATCATCAGCGTCACCCCGTCGCACCAGTCGCCCACCGGCGTGGCGATGTCGCTGCGTCGGCGTGCCGACTTGCTCGACTTCGCGCGTCGTCGCCATGCGGTGATCGTGGAGGACGACTACGACGGCGAGTTCCGCTTCGGCGACCGTCCGCTCGATGCGCTGCAAACGCTGGACCGCGACGGCCTGGTGTTCTACGTCGGCACTTTCTCCAAGAGCATGTTTCCCTCGCTGCGCAAGGGCTTCGTGGTGGCGCCGGCGTGGGCGCGCAGCGGGCTGGTCACCGTCAAGCACTGCGTCGACTCGCATTGCGACGGCATAACCCAGGCCGCGCTTGCCGCCTTCATCCGCGACGGCCACCTCGCGCGGCACGTGCGCCACATGCGGCCGATCTACGCCGAGCGTCGCGCGGCCCTGCTCGACGCGCTGCAGGGTGAACTCGGCCGCTGGTTGCAACCGATTCCCTCCGAAGCCGGCCTGCATCTGGCCGCGCGATTCCGCGATCCCGCGCGGGCGGCCCGGCTCATGCCGATCATCCTGCGCCACGCCGTCGGCGCCGAATCCACCGCCAGCTACGCGATGACGCGCACGATCGAGCCGGCGGTGACGTTCGGCTACGGCGTGATCGATCCGCACGCCATCACCAGGGCGTTCGCCCAGTTGCGCCGCGCCCTGGCCTGAAGCGCTTGCGGCCACCGGGGTGGCCGTGCATCATCGCGCGGCACGCGTCGGCGGATACGCATCGAGGCGGCTTTTCGCCGCGACAGGCTGGCGAGGGAACGGGGGAAGGGGATGGGAAGAAGGATGTGGGCGATGGTGGCCGCCCTGCTGCTTGGCGGCTGCGCCACGGGCTATCACTCCGACAAGGGGGTGATCCGCGGTTACACCGGCGGTTACTGGGAGCAGCCCGGCCCGGGTGAACTGCTCAAGGTGGGTTTCTCCGGCAACGGCTACATCGACCGCGACACCACCCACGCCTATCTGATGTACCGCTGCGCCGAGCTGGCGCTGCAGCGGCACAAACGGTATTTCCGCCTGTACGAATCGCTGCCGGATGCCATCCGCGACCGCCCCACCATGGACCTCACCGTAGGCCGGGTGGCGGGCGACATGGGCGACTGGGTGTTCGTGCTGTTCGACCAGGACTACTCCGCCGGCGACCTCGACGCGGGCGAGATCGAGAAGCGCTACGTCTCTTATGTCCATGCACAGGCAGGCCACCGATGAGCGCCGATCACGTCACCCGCCGGCTGCTGACCGCCGTGGCCGCTGCCGTTCTTGGCGGCTGCGCGGGGCTGCCGATGTACCAGCCGGCGGCCGGCCAGCCGCTGGCCACGATCAAGCTGTCGCCGAACCTGGCCAGCCAGGCGATGCCGCTGAGTTTCTGCGATGGTCGCCGGTGCTACGACCTCAAGAGCAGCCACGGCGAGCTGCAGGTGCCGACGGGCGAGCGCCTGATGCTGTTCAAGGTGCTGGTGGCCAGCGGCTACCAGCGGATGTATTCGTGTTCGCCCGACCTGACCTTCGTGCCCTATCCGGGCGTGGTCTATTACGCGGACTTTGCGTTGCGCGCGGAGCACTGCGTGCTGGGCCTGTATCGCGATGCGCCGGCCAGCCGCGTGGGCATCCTGTTCGAGCCGACCGTACGCGCGGTACCGCACAAGCACGCCGGTTGAACTGCGGGCGGCGCCGACCGTGTGCGCGCCGCCCGGGCAGGCGATACTGGCCGCCCCTGGCGACCGGAACCGTACCATGACCTCACGCGTGATCCTTGCCGCGCTGCTCGCCGCGTTGGCCTTGCCGGCACTGGCCCGGGCCGATGCCGTGTCCAACCTGCGTGCCACCTTGGGCAAACTGCAGCCGGCGCAGCCGCTGCTGGCCACGGCGCGCGTCAGCAGCACGGTGAAGAAGGAAGACGGCAAGATCGAGCGCGCGCAGCTGCAGCTGGGCGTGCGCAGCGGCACCGATGGCCTGGAGCTGCATTTTTCGCCGGAGCTGCTGCAGCGTGCCGCGGCCGAGGCGGCGGTGAACGCGAAGAACAAGGATGCGCCGACGCCGGTGCAGGACCTGCTCGGCCAATTGAGCCCGGTCAACGTGCAGCCGATGGTGAATTACGCGCCGGTGCTGCTGCGCCAGCTCGACGGCGCGACCCTGGCCAGCCAGCGCGACGACACCCGCAACGGCAAGCCGGCGCGCCTGCTGGTGTTCGACGTGCCGATGCCGCCGTCAGCGAACAAGGAGATGTCGGTCAAGAAGTACGTCGGCCAGCTCAGTGTGTGGCTGGGCGCCGATGGCGTGCCGGTGGCGGTGCGCAACATGCTGGCGATCAAGGGGCGCAAGCTGCTCATCAGCATCGAGTTCGGCACCACCACCGACTACGCGTTGCAGCAGGTCGGCACGCGCCTGCTGGCGGTGTCGCGGCGCACCGAGGAAAACCACTCCGTGTTCGGCCACGACGGCAGCAGCGTGACCGAGGCGGTGCTGGCGCCGATGGCGCCGTCGGTGCATTGACGGGACCGCGACGGCGTTCCTTCGGCTAGTCACCATCCGCGGCTCGGCTCGCGCGTCGTCGCCATCTGCGGCATAGTTCCCGCGGGGGTGTCCATGCAATCGACCGGGCAGGGCGACGACGACAAGAGGCTTCATCGGTATGCCACCGTCGGGGTGCTGCGCTGATGCGCCCGGCCGGCCGATGCGCCGCGAGGCGCTGCCGCGGGTCCTGTGCGGCGACTCGGCCGCTGCGGCGTGGTCGCCGTCAGCCCACTCTCGAACCCCGCGAAAACCGATCCGGGTCCGGACGTCCAAACGATGCCGGGTGGCGCGGATGCGTGGACTGCGACATGGTATCCACACTGCAACCGCTGCAGGCGGCACGATGGTCGCGCGCGAGTCGGGCATTGGCCCGGGTTCGTGCTGCCGGTGGCCAGTGCGGCCGATGCATGAATTTTCGTGGTGTCGCCGAAGAAGGCGGCGCCCGATCGAGGCCGGCAGCAATCCAGCGCACGGTCAGGCAATGGCGAACCACCGCAACACCCACCTGTAAGGAGATGGACGATGAACACCCGTTTTGAACGTACCGGCCCGCTCACCGAACTGACCAGCTACCCCCAATGGGCGCAGGACATGGTGGCCGATTGCGAGAGCACCAAGCGCAGCGTGATCGAACACCCGTTGTGGCAGGCCATGATCGATGGCGACCTGGGTCAGGCGGGCACCGCCAACTTCATGATTGGCATCTGGCCGGTGATCGAACGCTTTCCGGGCTACATGGCGCAGAGCCTGTTGAAGACCCGATTCGGACGCAGTGCCGGTGACAACCTCGCGCGGCGCTGGCTGGTGCGCAACATCCGCGTCGAACAGAACCATGCCGAGTATTGGCTCAATTGGGCCGAAGGCGTGGGCATTCCGCGGGAGGAGTTGTTGAACGGGACGCCACCGTACGGGACCGATACGCTTGCCAATTGGTGCGAAGACGTCAGTAAGAGAGACACCCTGGCGGCCGGCATCGCGGCGACCAACTATGCGGTGGAAGGGGCAACCGGGGAATGGTCACAGTTAATCTACGAAAGCCAGCGCTACGCCGAGCGGTTTCCGGAAAAGAGCAGGGCCGGTACGTTGCGCTGGCTTCAGTTGCACGCCGCTTATGACGATACCCATCCGTGGGAGGCGTTGGAGATAGTCTGTACACTGATGGGAACCGAGCCCGCCGCTGATGAAGTGGCACATATCGGCGAATGCATCAAGCGCAGTTACACCAGCATGCGGATACTTGCTGATCGCTGCGTCAAGCCACGTCGTGTTCTGGATGTGTTGAAGGAAGCTGTAGCCTGATTCTTCAGGTGTCGAGCAGTTGTGTTGCCAGAACGTGATGTGTCAATCACGAGCCAAGGGGCGCAATGGGCAGTTCGCAACTCAGTTCGCAACGACCACTGACACGGCGCTTGGTACCGCTTGTGTACGCGCTTGTGGGCATGCTGGTGTTGATCTTGGCATTGACCTGGGGGGCGCTGCAGTTGCAGGTCGCTCTCGCCGGTTTCCTCAACGGCGAGAGCGTCTGGTCCAAGGCGCAGAAACAGAGCGTGATTGCGCTCGAAAGTTATGCCATTTCCGGTGATCCGGCCGAACTGACCAGTTACCGGGCGAATTACAGCGTGCTGATGGCGGATCGTTCGGCCCGCGATCAGATCCTTTCCGGCAATTACGACTACGAGGAAGTGGCTGGGGCGCTGCGCCGCAGCGACACGGTCACCATCGCGATACCGGGCGTCATCTTTGTACTGCACCACTTTTCCGGTGCGCCCTACATGCGCGACGCTCTGGACGCCTGGCGCTCCACCGACGCGTCGATTCACGAGTTGAACACGATCGCCGATTCGCTCGCCGCCGGGTACACCAACGGGACGATGACGGCACAGGAAGTCGCCCGTCAACGCGAACGCATCCGCAACATCAACAATTACATCGCACCGCGAAGCGCGGTGTTCTCGCGCCAGATCGCCGATGGAGCGGTGTGGATGGGCCGCGTGTTGTTCTGGAGTGTGCTGGGTGCGGCGCTGATTGCCGCGCTGCTCTGGCTGGGCATGGCCCGCCGCATTCTCGCGAGCGTGCGCGGCACCGAGGAGCGCTACCGCCTGCTGTTCGACAGCGCCGCCGACGCGATCGTGATGATCGACGAAGGCAGCGGACGCATTCTCGACGTGAACCGCACGGCGGCGGCCTGGACCGGGCGCAGCGCGAAGGAGCTGATCGGCGACCGCTACGTGCACCTGTTCCTGCAGCCGCTGGCCGGCCAGCAGGCGGGGCGTGCCGCCACCAACGCGCTGCTGGCCGCCGACGGCAGCTCCCGCCCGGTGGAGACCCAGACCAGCGTTGCCAGCTGGGGCGAGTTGCCGGTGTGCCAGGCGATCATCCGCGACATCTCCGAGCGGGTGGCGATGGAACAGGAGCGCCGGGTGGCGGCCGAGGCGCTGGCCAGCATCGCCGAAGGCGTGGTCATCGCCGATGCGCAGCAGCGGATCACCTCCACCAACGCGGCACACACCGAACTGACCGGCTTCAGCAGCCTGGCGCTGCAGGGCCGGCGGCTGGGCGACACGCGCCGCCTGCCGGACGGGCGTGCGTTGCCGAAAGCCATCTGGGACGAGGTGGCCGCCGGCGGCAACTGGATCGGCGAGGTGCTGAGCACCCGCGCCGACGGCACGACCTATCCCGAACACCTGAGCCTCAGCGCGATCCGCAATGGCGACGGCCAAGTGACGTATTACGTGGCGGTGTGCACCGACATCCACGAGGCCAAGGCCAACCAGCGCCGGCTGGAACACCTGGCCCGGCACGATCCCCTCACCGGTCTGGTCAACCGCACCGAGTTCGAGCGCCACTGCAGCGAGGCGATCGCACTGGCCGAGCGCGAGCGCCTGGCGGTGGTGGTGCTGTTCATCGACCTGGATGCATTCAAGATCGTCAATGACAGTTACAGTCACGCGATCGGCGACCGCTTGCTGGTGAAAGTGGGCGAGCGCATCAGCCGGCAGCTCTCCGACGGCGACGTGGCCGGACGCATCGGCGGCGACGAGTTCACCGTGCTGCTGCCGCGACTGAGCCTGCGCGAGGATGCGCGGGCGATCGTCAACCGGTTGCTGGCGACGCTGTCCGAGCCGCTGGTGCTGGACGATTACGAGGTCGTGCTCACCGCCAGCATCGGCGTGGCCGGCTACCCGCTGGACGGCAACGACGCGGCAGCCCTCATCGCCAACGCCGACGCGGCGATGTATGCGGCCAAGACCGAGGAGCGCAACGCGTTCCGCTTCTACACGCCGATGATGCACGCCGACAACCGGCGGCGCCTGCAGTTGGCGACCGAACTGCGCCAGGCACTGAGTCGCGGCGAGTTCGACCTGGTGTTCCAGCCCAGCATCGAGCTGCGCACGGGACGCATCGTCGCGGTGGAGGCGCTGCTGCGCTGGCAGCATCCGGAGCGCGGCGAGGTACTGCCCGGCGAGTTCATCCCGGTGGCGGAGAGTCTGGGCCTGATCCGGCGCATCGACGAATGGGTGCTGCAGGCCACCTGCGCCCAGATCCAGGCCTGGGACCTGGCCGGCGTGCCGCCGATCCGCGTGGCGGTGAACATCTCCGCGCGCTGGTTTGGCCATCCATCCTTCGTCGACGGGGTCAGCCGTACCTTGCAGTCGCGTCGCGTTTCGCCGCACCGCCTGCTGCTGGAGATCACCGAGAGCGCGATGCTGCGGCTGGGTGACGACACCCAGCGCACCATGCAGACGCTGGACATGCTGAACATCGACGTGGCCATCGACGATTTCGGCACCGGCTACTCCTCGATGGCGTACCTCAAGCTGCCGGCCGTCACTTACCTGAAGATCGACCGCTCTTTCGTCACCGGCCTGCCCGGCGACGCCAACGACGCGGCGATTACCGAGGCGATGCTGGCGATGTCGCGCAGCCTGGGCCTGGTCACCATCGCCGAAGGCATCGAGACCGAGGCGCAGCACGAGTTCCTGCTGCGCGCCGGTTGCGTCGAGGGGCAGGGCTACCTCTACTCGTATCCGTTGCAGCCGGACGAGATCCAGGCACTGCTCAGCCCCAACCAGCAGAACGGTTCCCCCCGTCTGCGGTTGGTGCCGCCACGGCGCGGTTGATCGGCATGCGGCGCGTGGCATCGACCCGGCTGCTTTGACGTGCATCAGGGCAGGCGCAGGCGTGGCGCGCGACACTGGCGGCAGTCCAGCCAGCCCACATCCCCATGTCCAGCAACCCTTCCATCCCGGACGGCAGCAAGTTCACCAGTCCGCAGGGCACGCGTGCGGTAAAGGGCGGCCAGAAGCCCAACGCGCACAGCCATGAGCCCGACGTCAGCCGCAAGCCGCCATGGCTGCGCGTGAAGCTGCCCAGCGGCGCGCATTGCGAGGAAGTGGCCGACATCGTGCGCACGCACCAGCTCAACACCGTGTGCGCCGAATCCAAGTGCCCCAACATCGCCGAGTGTTGGGGCCGCGGCACCGCCACGCTGATGCTGATGGGCTCGGTGTGCACGCGCGCGTGCAAGTTCTGCTCGGTGTCCACCGGCAACCCGAACGGCTGGCTCGACCCGCTGGAGCCGGCCAAGGTGGCCGACGCGGTGGCGCTGATGGGGCTGAAGTACGTGGTGCTCACCTCGGTGGATCGCGACGACCTGGCGGACGGCGGCGCCGCCCACTACGCCGCCTGCGTGAAGGCCATCCACCTGCGTTCGCCCGACACCGCGGTGGAGGCGCTTACGCCCGATTTCGCCGGCAACCATGCCAGCGTCGCCACCGTGCTCGACGCCGGCCTGGCCACCTACGCGCAGAACCTGGAAACCGTGCGCCGCCTCACCCATCCGGTGCGCGACCCGCGCGCCGGCTACGAGCAGACCCTGGACGTGCTGGCGTTCGCCAAGCGCCACGCGCCCAGGACGCTCACCAAGACCAGCCTGATGCTGGGCCTGGGCGAAACCGATGCCGAGATCGAGCAGGCGCTGGACGACATGCGCGCCGCCTGCGTGGACGTGGTCACCCTGGGCCAGTACATGCGGCCCAGCCCGCACCACCTGCCGGTGGAGCGCTTCGTCACCCCGGACGAATTCCGTGCCTATCGCGAACTGGCGCTGGGCAAGGGTTTCGTGGAAGCGGTCGCCGGGCCGTTGGTGCGTTCGAGTTATCGCGCCGAACGCGTGCTGGAGCACAACAACCTGGGGCTGTGACCCGCGGCGCGACGGCAGGTCCATGGGGCCTGCCGCAGGGCGCGGCCTACAGCGGCGCGCAGTGGCGGTTCAGCCACTCCAGATCGGCGTCGGCCAGCAGCGGGCTGAGCGCGGCGCGGACGTTGGCGTGGTAGTCGTCCAGCCAGGCGCGCTCTTCCGGGTTGAGCAGGTTCGGTTCGAGCGCGCGGCGATCGAACGGGCACATCGTGAGTGTCTCGAAGGCGAGGAATTCGCCGAACTCGGTGCGGTCGGCCTCGACCACCACGGCCAGGTTTTCGTGGCGGATGCCGTGCCGGCCGGGCTTGTACAGGCCCGGCTCGATCGAGCTGATCATGCCCGGCTCCAGCGGCACCAGTGCGCCGCCGGGCACCGGTGCGCGGATGCCGTGCGGGCCTTCGTGCACGTTGAGGAAATAACCCACGCCATGGCCGGTGCCGTGGCCGTAATCCATGCCCGCCGCCCACAGCGGCGCACGCGCCAGCGCATCCAGTTGCGGGCCGCTGGCGCCTTTGGGAAAACGCGCGCGCGACAGCCCGATCATGCCCTTCAGCACCAGCGTGGCATCGCGGCGCTGCTCGGCGGTGGTCTCGCCCAGGGCGAGCACGCGGGTGATGTCGGTGGTGCCGCCGAGGTACTGTCCGCCCGAGTCGATCAGCAGCAGGCCCTTTGCCTGCAGCGTGCTGTGCGACTGCGGCGTGGCGCGGTAGTGCGGCAATGCGCCGTTGGCCTGGTAGCCGGCGATGGTGGCGAAGCTCTCGCCGACCCAGCCGGGTTGGGCCGAGCGTTCCTCGTGCAGCAGCGTGTCCACGTCCAGCTCGGTCAGCGTCATGCCGGCGGCGAGCCGCTGTTCCAGCCGGCGGAAACCGCGCACCAGCGCCGCGCCGTCGCGGCGCATCACGTCGCGGACATGGTCGAGTTCGGCGGCGCTCTTGATCGCCTTGAACGCCGTGCTGGGGTTGGGCGCCTCGATGCGTGTGACCTCCGGCGCGATTGCCGCGGCGATCGAGCTGACCACGCGGCCGCTGTCCAGCAGCAGGCGGTCGTCCGCGCCCAGCTCCGGCAACGCCGAGGTGACCGAAGCGTAATCGGCGATGCCGATGCCGTCGGCGGCCAGTGCCGCGACCAGCGCATCATCGAGTTTGGCGCGGCCGACGAACAAGGTGGCGCCGGCGTTGGCCTGTACCAGCAAGTGGGCGAGGAACACCGGGTTGCACTCGACATCGCTGCCGCGCAGGTTGGTCAGCCAGGCGATGTCGTCGAGGCTTGACACCAGGTGATGGCTGGCGCCGAGCTTGCGCATCGCCTTGCGCAGGCGCGCGAACTTTTCCGCGCGGGGGATGCAGGCCCAGGCCAGCGCGTGCTCGACCACCGGCGACGCCGGCAGGGCGGGGCGATCCGTCCAGATCTCGCCCGGCAGGTCGAGGTCGGTGCGCACGGTGGCGCCGGTCTCCGCCAGCCGGTGTTCGATCTGGTGCCGGGTGGCGACCGCCACGCTGTCCCCGGCCACCGCCAGCACGTCGCCGTCATGCAGTTGCTGCTGCAGCCATTCCAGATGCTCGGGCGTGTGCGGTACGCGCAGCTTCATCAGCGCGACGCCGCTGCCGGCCAGCTGCTGCTCGGCCTGCGCGAAATAGCGCGAGTCGGTCCACAGCCCGGCCTGCTCGCGACCGACAATGAGCGTGCCGGCCGATCCGTCGAACCCGGACAGCCATGTCCGTGCCGACCAGTGCGCCGGCAGGTACTCGGACAGATGCGGATCGGCACTGGGAACGAGCACGGCAGCGACGCCGTGCTGCTGCATGGCCGCGCGCAAGGCGGCGAGACGGGCGGGGACGGGATTGTTCATCCTGTCATGCTAGCAGGCGCCATCTGCCGTTTTCATGCACGCGCTGCCCCGGAAATGAACCGATGGGGTCGATTTTTCGCACGCCATCTCGCCGTCGGACGGTTCTGCAGCTAAAATGCCAATTTCCCGCACGGCTGCTTTCCATGACCCCCCTGATTTTCGTCACCGGCGGTGTGGTGTCCTCGCTTGGCAAGGGCATCGCGGCGGCGTCGCTCGCCTCCATCCTCGAAGCGCGCGGCCTCTCGGTCACCATGATGAAGCTCGATCCCTACATCAATGTGGACCCGGGCACGATGAGTCCGTTCCAGCACGGCGAGGTCTACGTGACCGACGACGGCGCCGAGACCGACCTCGATCTTGGCCACTACGAGCGCTTCGTGCGCACCCGCCTGTCCGGCAAGAACTCGATCACCACCGGCAAGATCTACGAGGCGGTGATCCGCAAGGAGCGTCGCGGCGATTACCTCGGCGCCACCGTGCAGGTGATCCCGCACATCACCGACGAGATCAAGCACTGCATCCACGAGGCCACCCGCGGCTTCGACGTGGCGCTGGTGGAGATCGGCGGTACCGTGGGCGACATCGAGTCGCTGCCGTTCCTGGAGGCGATCCGGCAGTTGCGCATCGAGCACGGTCCGGAGAAGGTGGTGTTCATGCACCTGACCCTGGTGCCGTACATCAAGGCCGCCGGCGAGATCAAGACCAAGCCGACCCAGCACTCGGTGAAGGAGCTGCGCTCGATCGGCATCCAGCCGGACATCCTGCTGTGCCGCTGCGAGGAGCCGCTGCCCGAGGCCGAACGGCGCAAGATCGCGCTGTTCACCAACGTGCCCGAATCCGCCGTGATCAGCGCGGCCGACGTCGACGTGATCTACAAGCAGCCGCTGTGGCTGCACCAGCAGGGCCTGGACGACATCGTGGTGAAGAAGCTCGGCCTGGCCGCCAAGCCGGCCGACCTGTCCGAGTGGCAGCGCACGGTGGACGCGGTGGAGCACCCGAAGGACGAGGTCACCGTCGCCATCGTGGGCAAGTATGTCGAGCACAAGGACGCCTACAAGTCGCTCGGCGAGGCGCTGCGCCACGGCGGCATCAAGCAGCAGACACGGGTCAACCTGGACTGGATCGACTCCGAGCAGGTCGAGGCCGAAGGCGCCGCCAAGGTGCTGGGCAAGGCCGACGCCATCCTGGTGCCCGGCGGCTTCGGCAAGCGCGGCTTCGAGGGCAAGGTGCTGGCGGCGAAGTACGCCCGCGAGCACGGCGTGCCCTATTTCGGCATCTGCTACGGCATGCATGCGGCGGTGGTGGATTTCGCCCGCCACGTGGCTGGCCTGACCGACGCCGATTCCAGCGAGAACGACCGCAACACGCCGAACCCGGTGATCGCGTTGATCACCGAGTGGACCACCGCGACCGGTGAAGTCGAGCAGCGCAACGACCGCTCCGACCTGGGCGGCACCATGCGCCTGGGTTCGCAGGAATGCCGGCTCAAGGCCGGCACGCTGGCGCGCGCGATGTACGGGCAGGACGTCATGCGCGAGCGCCATCGCCATCGCTACGAGTTCAACAACCGCTATCGGCAGACGTTCGAGGACCTGGGCCTGGTGATCTCCGGCAAGTCGATGGACGACCTGCTGGTGGAGATCGTCGAACTCCCGCAACAGCAGCATCCGTGGTTCCTCGGCTGCCAGGCGCACCCGGAGTTCACCTCGACCCCGCGCGACGGCCACCCGCTGTTCAGCGGCTTCGTGCGCGCGGCACGCGAGTACAAGGCCGTGCGCGCCGGCGAGAAGCTGGCGCCGGTGCAGGCGACGGCATGACGCGGCAACGCGACACCCTCGTGGCTGTCATTCCCGCGAATGCGGGCATGATGGAATCAAGAACGCTTTGAACGGGAAAGAGTCATGAAGCTTTGCGGATTCGAGGTCGGCCTCGACCAACCCCTGTTCATGATCGCCGGCCCCTGCGTGGTGGAATCCGAGCAGCTGCAGCTGGACACCGCCGGCATGCTGAAGGAAATCACCGCGCGGCTGAGCATCCCCTTCATCTTCAAATCCAGCTTCGACAAGGCCAACCGCTCCTCCGGCGAGAGCTTCCGTGGGCCCGGCCTGGAAGAGGGCCTGCGCATCCTGGGCGAAGTGAAGCGCCAGATCGGCGTGCCGGTGCTCACCGACGTGCACGAGTACACGCCGATGGACGAGGTGGCATCGGTGGTCGACGTGCTGCAGACGCCGGCCTTCCTGTGCCGGCAGACCGACTTCATCCAGAAAGTGGCGCGTGCCGGCAAGCCGGTAAACATCAAGAAGGGCCAGTTCCTGGCGCCGTGGGACATGAAGCACGTGGTGGCCAAGGCCAGGGCCGTCGGCAACGACCACATCATGGTCTGCGAACGCGGTGCCAGCTTCGGCTACAACAACCTCGTCTCGGACATGCGCTCGCTCAGCGTGATGCGCGAGACCGGTTGCCCGGTGGTGTTCGACGCGACGCATTCGGTGCAGTTGCCGGGCGGGCAGGGTGCCAGCTCCGGCGGCCAGCGCGAATTCGTGCCGGTGCTGGCGCGCGCGGCGGTGGCGGTCGGCGTGGCCGGCCTGTTCGCCGAGACCCATCCCGATCCGAGCAAGGCGCTGTCCGACGGCCCGAATGCGTGGCCGCTGGGCAAGATGGAGGCGTTGCTGGAAACCCTGCTGGAACTGGACGCCGTGACCAAGCGCCACCGCTTCCTCGAACAGGACGTGTGACCACGCCTGCAGGAGCCCGCTCGCGGGCGATGCTGTTGGGTCGGGATGACCGGACGTTCGTCTGCTGAGAGCGGGGATTCGGGATCTGTAAAAGCATCGCCCGCGAGCGGGCCCCTACGACAACACTTCACTGACGGATAACCATGACCACTCTGATCACCCGCATCCACGCCCGTGAAATCCTCGACTCGCGCGGCAACCCCACGCTGGAAGCCGAAGTCACCCTGGCCGGCGGCGGCTTCGGCCGCGCCGCGGTGCCGAGCGGCGCCTCCACCGGTTCGCGCGAGGCGGTCGAGCTGCGCGACGGCGACAAGTCGCGCTACGGCGGCAAGGGCGTGAAGAACGCGGTAGCCAACGTCAATGGCACCATCGCCGATGCGCTGAAGGGTTTCGATGCGGCCGATCAGAAGGGCCTCGACGCCAAGCTCATTGCGCTGGACGGCACGCCGAACAAGGGCCGGCTGGGTGCGAATGCGCTGCTCGGCGTGTCGATGGCGGCGGCGCACGCGGTGGCAGCTTCGCGCGGCGAGCCGCTGTGGCAGTACCTGTCGCACGGCAAGCCCGGCGCGTTGCCGGTGCCGATGATGAACATCATCAACGGCGGCGCGCACGCCGACAACAACGTCGATGTGCAGGAGTTCATGATCCTGCCGGTCGGCATGCCGAGCTTCGCCGAGGCGCTGCGCGCCGGCGCGGAGATCTTCCATGCGTTGAAGAGCGTGCTGCACGGCCGTGGCCTCGCCACCGCGGTGGGCGACGAGGGCGGCTTTGCGCCGAACCTGCGCTCCAACGTCGAGGCGATCGACACCATCCTCGAAGCGATCAACAAGGCCGGCTACAAGGTCGGCAGCGAGATCCTGCTCGGCCTCGACGCGGCCAGCTCGGAGTTCTACAAGAACGGCAAGTACGACCTCGCCGGCGAAGGCAAGCAGTACAGCTCGGCCGAGTTCGTCGACCTGCTCGCCGGCTGGGCGAAGCAGTATCCGATCGTCACCATCGAGGACGGCATGGCCGAAGGCGACTGGGACGGCTGGAAGCTGCTCACCGACGCGATCGGCGAGCGCGTGCAGGTGGTCGGCGACGACCTGTTCGTGACCAACCCGGCGATCTTCCGCGAGGGCATCGAGAAGAACATCGCCAACGCGATCCTGATCAAGGTGAACCAGATCGGCACGCTGTCCGAGACGCTGGAGGCGATTGCCATGGCCGACGCGGCGAAGTACGCGGCGGTGATCTCGCACCGCTCCGGCGAGACCGAGGACACCACCATCGCCGACATCGCGGTGGCCACCACGGCGACCCAGATCAAGACCGGCTCGCTGTGCCGCAGCGACCGCGTGGCGAAGTACAACCAGTTGCTGCGCATCGAGGAGGCGCTGGGCTCGGCTGCGCGCTACGCCGGTCGCGAGGCGTTCCCCAACCTCGGCCGTTTGCCGGGCTGAGCGGGACACGCCGCCATGCTGCGCTGGATCGCCCTGCTGTTGTTGCTGCTGTTGGTCGGCTTGCAGCTGAAGCTGTGGTTCGGCAGCGGCAGCATGCAGGAGGTGGACAGTTTGCGCATCGCGGTGAACAAGCAGACCGGCGACAACGCGCGCCTGCAGAAGCGCAACCAGGCGCTGGCCGCCGACGTGCACGACCTCAAGCATGGCGACCAGGCGGTCGAGGCGCGCGCGCGTACCGAGTTGGGGTTGATCAAGCCCGGCGAGGTGTTCTACCAGGTGGTCGAGCCCGCGCGCGCGGGCAGCTCGCCGGCCACGGCCGCATCCGCTGCGCGCGGCTCGCCATGACCGGCACCACGTTGTGGTGCGTGGTGCCGGCGGCCGGGCGGGGCGTGCGGGCCGGCGGCGACTTGCCCAAGCAATACCAGTTGCTGGCTGGCCGGACACTGATCGAACACACGCTGGCGCGCCTCGCCGCGCATCCGCGGATCGGCGGCCTGCTGGTGACGCTCGCGGCCGATGACCGGCACTGGCCGGGCCTGCGCGACGTGTGCGGCAAGCCGGTGCTGACCGCTGTCGGCGGCGCGCAGCGCAGTGAATCGGTGCTGGCCGGGCTCGACGCGCTGCCTGCGGGTGTCGGCGATGCGGAGTTCGTGCTGGTACACGATGCGGCGCGTCCCTGCGTGCGGCTGGATGACATCGGCCAGCTGATCGAGCGGGGCGGGCGAGGCGACGGCGGCCTGCTCGGTGCGCCGCTGCGCGATACGCTCAAGCACGCCGACGTGAACGGATGCGTCGCGCGCACCGAACCGCGCGAGTCGCGCTGGCGCGCGTTCACGCCGCAGATGTTCCGGCGTGGCCCGTTGACGGCGGCGCTGCGCGATGCGCATCAGCGTGGCGTGGACGTCAGCGACGAGGCGATGGCGATGGAGCTGGCCGGGTTCTCGCCGTTGCTGGTCGAAGGCGCCGAGGACAACATCAAGGTGACCACGGCAGCGGATTTCGCGCTGGCGCAGTTCCTGCTCGCAAGGACAAGTTCATGAGGATAGGCAGCGGTTTCGACGTGCACGCGTTCGGCGAGGGTGACCACCTCGTGCTCGGTGGCGTGCGCGTGCCGCACGATCGCGGCGTGGTGGCGCACTCCGACGGCGATGTGGTGATCCACGCGCTGTGCGACGCCATCTTCGGCGCGCTGGCACTGGGCGACATCGGCCGTCATTTCCCGCCCACCGACGCACGCTGGCGCGGCGCCGACAGCCGCCAGTTCCTGCGCCATGCGGCAATGCTGATGGCGCAGCATGGCTACGCCTTGGGCAACGCCGATGTCACCGTGATCGGTGAGGCACCGAAGGTCGGTCCGCATGCGCAGGCGATGCGCGAAATTCTCGCTGCCGACCTGGCCTGCGACATCGGTTGCGTCAGCATCAAGGCCACCACCACCGAAAGGCTCGGTTTCTGCGGCCGCGGCGAGGGCATCGCCGCGCAGGCGTGCGTGCTGCTGGAGCGCGCATGACCGAGATCGAGGCCCGCAGCGTCGCCAACCGGCTGCACGATCGGCTCGACGCCATCGTCGAGCTGCTGCATCGTCACGAAGGCGACGGCCGCCTGCCCGCGGACGTGCTGGCGGACCTGCGCCAGCAACTGGACGAGCTGCACCCGGCCGACATCGCCTTCGTCCTCGAATCGCTGCCGCTGGACGAGCGCCTGGCGGTCTGGCAACTGGTCAAGGCCGACCGCGACGGCGAGATCCTGCTGGAAGTGTCCGATGCGGTGCGGGAATCGCTGATCGCGGACATGGATCGCCACGAGATCCTCGCCGCCGCCGAAACGCTGGACGCCGACGAACTGGCCGACCTGGTCGAAGACCTGCCCACGGCGGTGCTGCCGGAGCTGATGGCCAGCCTCGACTCGCAGCAACGCGAGCAGGTGCAGTCGGCGCTGTCCTACGAGGAGGACCAGCTCGGCGCGCTGATGGACTTCGAGATGGTCACGATCCGCGAGGACGTGAGCCTCGAAGTGGTGCTGCGTTACCTGCGCCGCTGGGAAGAACTGCCGCCACAGACCGACAAGCTGTTCGTCATCAACCAGGACAACCTGCTGACTGGCGTCCTGCCGCTGCACTGGCTGCTGGTCAATTCCCCCGAGCGCATGGTCAGCGAGGTGATGGCGCCGGACGTCAACACCTTCCACCCCACCGACGACGCCTACGACGTGGCGCAAGCGTTCGAGCGCTACGACCTGGTGACCGCGCCGGTAGTGGACGAGCGCGGCCACCTGATCGGCCGCATCACCATCGACGCCATGGTGGACGTGATCCGCGAGGAGAGCGAAAGCGAGGCGCTGGGCCGGGTCGGCCTGCGTGAGGAGGAGGACATCTTCGCCTCGGTCTGGGCCAGCCTGCGCAACCGCTGGCTGTGGCTGGCGATCAACCTGATGACGGCCTTCATCGCCTCGCGCGTGATCAGCTTGTTCGAGGGCTCGATCGAGCGCCTGGTGGCGCTGGCCGCATTGATGCCGATCGTGGCCGGCATCGGCGGCAACTCCGGCAACCAGACCATCACCATGATCGTGCGCGCGCTGGCGCTGAACCAGATCAGCGCCGACAGCGCGCGGCGCCTGTGGCGCAAGGAGATGGCCGTGGCGCTGCTGAACGGGCTGGTGTGGGGTGGCGTCATCGGCATCGTGGCGTGGCTGCTTTACGACAGTGCCTCGCTGGGCCTGGTGATGACCGCGGCGATGACGCTGAACCTGTTGCTGGCGGCCTTCGCCGGCGTCGGCATCCCGATCTGCATGACCCGCTTCGGCCGCGACCCGGCGCTGGGCTCCAGCGTGCTGATCACCGCCATGACCGACAGCGGCGGCTTTTTCATTTTTCTCGGACTGGCGACGGTGTTCCTGATGTAATCGTCACCCTTCCGGCCCGGTTTCAGGTTGTCGAACCCGAGCGTGGCAGGACGTCATTCCCGCGAGGCGCCATGCAACGGCCGAAGGGCCGGTCAAGCGGGAATCCAGCCTGCTCTTCAGTCACCCGTCAGATCGAATTCGCCCAAAGAAGCCGTTTCTCCATGCAAGAACTGCCCCATGCTTTCGGCGAACCGCCACTGACTGCCCGGCTGCGCGCCAGTCCCGAGGACTTCCTGGTCGAGGAGATCCTCGGCTACGACGCCGAGGGTGCCGGCGAGCACCTGCTGCTGTGGGTGGAGAAGCGCGGCGCCAACACCGACTGGGTCGCGCGCGAGCTGGCGAAGTTCGCCGGCGTGCCGCAGGTCGCGGTCGGTTATGCGGGCCTCAAGGATCGCCATGCCGTGACCCGGCAGACCTTCTCGGTGCAACTGGCCGGCCGGCCCGATCCGGACTGGTCCACGTTCCCGCACCCGGAGGTGAAAGTGCTGGCGGCGACGCGGCATTCGCGCAAGCTCAAGCGTGGCGCCCTGCGCGGCAACCGCTTCGTGCTGGTGTTGCGCGAGGTGAGCGGCGATCGCGCGCGGGCGGAGTCGGTGCTGCGGCAGATCGCTGCGCGCGGCGTGCCGAACTATTACGGCGAGCAGCGCTTCGGCCGCGAAGGCGGCAACGTGGCACAGGCGCGCGCGATGTTCGGTGGGCGCCGGGTGGATCGCGACAAGCGTTCGATTTTGCTGTCCGCGGCGCGTTCGCACATCTTCAATGCCGTACTGGCGGCGCGGGTCGAGCACGATGCGTGGGACCGGCCGCTGGAAGGGGAAATCTGGTCGCTGGCCGGTTCGCGCTCGTGGTTCGGGCCGGAACCGTTCAACGACGAATTGGCCGCGCGATTGGCGCGCGCCGACATCCATCCGTCAGGTCCGCTGTGGGGGCAGGGCGAGCCGCCGAGCCAGGGCGAAGCAGGAGCGCTGGAGCGCGAAGTCGCTGCGGCGAATGACGACCTGGCCAGCGGCCTGGCCGCCGCGCGCATGGATCAGGAGCGCCGCCCGCTGCGGCTGATTCCGCACAATCTCCACTGGCGCTGGCTTGGCGAGGACGCGCTGGAACTGTCGTTCGAGCTGCCCGCTGGCGCGTACGCCACGGTGGTGGTGCGCGAGCTTAAAGGCGAGGAGTGAGTGGAGATGAGTGAAGAGTGAGAGAAAGAGAAAGCACCAGCGCACCCGTTCCCTCTCTCAGTTCTCACTCCTCTCCACTCACTTCTGCTCTTTCAGCAAGACGATCACCGCCCCGGTGCCACCCTGCGCCGGGCGCGCGGAGGCAAACGCGATCACGTCGTCGCGCCGGCGCAGCATGCGATCGGTGAGCGCCTTCAGCACCGGACCGGCAGCCTTCGAACGCAGCCCCTTGCCGTGGATGATGCGCACGCAACGCACGCCGGCTTGCCGCGCTTCGGCCAGGAACGCGACGATGCTGGCCTGGGCCGCGGCGGCGTTCATCTGATGCAGGTCCAGGTCGTCGCCCACGCTGAACTGGCCGCGCTTGAGTTGCCGCAGCAACCTGGGCGGATAGCCGTCGCGCAGGTAGCCGAGTTCCTCGCCGACTTCGAGCGTGGCCGGGTCGAAATCCATGTCCAGCAACTCGCTGGCCACGGCAGCTTCGTCGGCCTCGAACATGCGCGGGTGTGGCGCGGGTTTCGCGGTCGCCGGCGGCGGGGAAACCGGCGCGAGTCGCTGCACCTCGCCGATCGCCTCGCGGAACAGGCGGCGATCGTCGTCGGTGATCCGGGGCGGGTTGGGTCGCTTCATCTGCGCATCCTAGCCAGAAGCGGCGGCACGATGCGTTGAATCCCGGTGAAACTTGGGGGCGCGCTACGGTAGACTTGCAACCATCACGAAACCGCCGCGCTTGATCTTCCTGCGCCGGCAGGCAGTTTTCGACGGAGCATCATGCGAGTTCTGGTCAGCAACGACGATGGCGTGGATGCGCCGGGCATCCGCGTGTTGGCCGAGCGCCTGCAGGCGGTGGGAGAGGTCACCGTGGTGGCACCGGATCGCGATCGCTCGGGGGCGAGCAATTCGCTGACGCTGGACGCGCCGATCCGCGTACTGTCGATGGGCCAGGGCTACTACCGTGTGGCGGGGACGCCCACCGACTGCGTGCACCTGGCGCTGTCCGGCCTGCTCGACGAAGAACCCGACATGGTGGTATCCGGCATCAACAACTCGGCCAACCTGGGCGACGACGTGATCTATTCCGGCACGGTCTCGGCGGCGATGGAAGGGCGCTTTCTCGGTCTGCCGGCGATCGCCGTCTCGCTGGTCAGCGAAGACCACCAGGGCGTGCACTACGACGCCGCGGCGCAGGCGGTGCTGCTGCTGATGCAACGTCTGCTGGTCGATCCGCTGCCCGCAGACACCATCCTCAACGTCAACGTGCCGGACCGGCCCTGGGCGGAGATCGCCGGCTTCGAGGTCACCCGGCTGGGTCGGCGCCACCGTGCCGCGCCGTGCATCGCGCAGACTGATCCGCGCGGGCGACCGATGTGGTGGATCGGACCGGCCGGCGAGGTGGACGACGCCGGCCCCGGCACCGATTTCAACGCGGTACGTCGCGGCTTCGTCTCGGTCACGCCGATCCACGTCGACCTGACCCGTTTCCAGGCGCTGGACAAGGTCAGCAGCTGGATGAAGACGCTGAGCGACGGCATGGCCGGCCGCCGCAGCAAGGGCGAGGCGGCCTGACCGATGATCACCTATCCGTTGCCTGCAGCCCAGCTCAAGGGCGAGGGAGTGACCTCGCAGCGCGCCCGCAACCGGCTGGCCGCCTCCCTGCAGGATGCAGGCATCCGCGACCCGCGCGTGATCGAGGTGATCCGCACGGTGCCGCGCCATCATTTCATCGACCAGGCACTGCAACTGCACGCCTACGAGAACGATGCGCTGCCGATCGGCCACGGCCAGACCATCTCCCAGCCGTGGGTGGTGGCGCGCATGACGGAAGCGTTGCTGGAGCACTTCGAGGGGCAGAAGGAGATGCCGCGCAGGGTGCTGGAGATCGGCACCGGGTCGGGTTACCAGGCAGCGGTGCTGTCGTCCCTGGTCGGCGAGGTGTACACGGTCGAGCGCATCGAGGCGCTGCTGCGCCAGGCGCGGCGCCGCTTCCGCCAGCTCGGCCTGACCAACCTGCGCTCGCGCTACGACGACGGCAAGCTGGGCTGGCCGGACGAGGCACCGTTCGACGCGATCATCCTCACCGCCGCGGGCGACACCATCCCGACCCGCATCCTCGAACAGCTCAATCCCGCCGGCGTGCTGGTGGCGCCGGTGGGATCGCCGAGCCGGCAGAACCTGATCCGCATGCGCGGCGACGGCAAGGGCGATTTCGCGCTGGAGGAACTCGGCCCGGTGAGTTTCGTGCCGCTGCTGGGCGGCATCGGCTGATGCGCCTGTTCGAGCCGCTCTACGCCCGCGCACTGGTCTGGGCTCGCGCACCGCGCGCGCTGCACTACCTGTGCGCGTTGAGCTTCTTCGAGGCGTTCATCTTCCCGATCATGCCGGAGGTGATGCTTGCGCCGATGATGCTGGCCAAGCGACTCAAGGCATTCTTCTACGCCAACATGTCGCTGCTGTTTTCCCTGCTCGGCTCGGTGGTCGGCTATGCACTGGGCCACTGGGCCTACGAGTCGGTGAAGCCGCTGCTCAGCATGCACATGCAGGAGGTCATCACCGCCTGGGTGAACAATCTGCGCGTGGACATGAACGAGCATTGGTTGACCATGCTGGGCGCATTGATGCTGGCGGCGCTGCAGCCGGTGATCCCCATGAAGTTCGTCACCTGGGCGGCCGGCATCGTGGGCGTGCCGGTCCTGCCGTTCCTGGCTTGCATGGCGGTCGGCCGCGGCAAGCGCGTGTGGCTGCTGGCGCTTTTGATCCGCCTGTTCGGCGAGCGCGCCGAGCGCATGTTGCACAAGAACATCGAGTGGATCGGCCGGGGCGCGCTGGTATTGCTCGTCGTGCTGCTGGCGTGGTGGCTGTGGCCGCGCTGACTGGCGGCGCGGTGCGCATGAAAATGGCAGCGCGCCTCGGTATGCTGGACCGCATGGATCATTCAGTTCGCTTTCCCTGCCTGGTTGTCGCGGCGGCATTGCTGGCCGGCTGCGGCACCATGCGCAGTTCGGTGGTGATCGAGCCCGCCGCGGGCAGCTACCCGTCGCCTACCGCCGCGCCGTCCTCCCGCGTGGCGCGCACGCCGATTCCGGGTGGCAGCTACGTGGTGGCAAAAGGGGACACGCTCTATTCCATCGCCTTCCGCAACGGCGTGGATTTTCGCGACCTCGCCCAGTGGAATGCCATCGCGGCGCCCTACACGATCTGGCCGGGGCAGCGCTTGACGCTGTCGCCGCCGGCGGCGACGAAGCCGGCCGTGGCGCGCACGCCGGGCACGGCCGCCGGTTCTGCTCGGGCGCCGGGCGCGTCGTCGGCCGCGGCTCCGGTGTTCGAACCGGTCACCGAGGCCGTGTCAGCCACGGCGGCGACGGCCGCAGCGCGGCCCGCCATTCCTTCCGCCGCACCGGCGGCGCATGCGCCGCCGGCGGTGGATGCCGTGCCGGTGGCCGGCGTTTCCGTCACGCCACCGGCGAAAGTGCCACCCGTGGCCAAGCCCGTGGTCGCCGGCCCGGCGCGTGATGTCGGTGGGGTGAGCTGGCGCTGGCCCGTCGAAGGCGGGTCGGTGGTCGGGCGCTTCAACGGCAGCGATGCCATTCCCGGCATCGAGATCGCGGGCAATTCGGGTGACCCGGTGCGGGCTGCCGCCGATGGCGTGGTGGTCTACAGCGGCAACGGCCTGGTCGGCTATGGCGAATTGGTCATCATCAAGCACAACGACAGTTTCCTGTCGGCCTACGGGCACAACCGCAGGCGCCTGGTGAAGGAAGGCCAGCGGGTGATGGCCGGGCAGCAGATCGCCGAGATGGGTTCCACCGGCGCGACCCGCAACGAGCTCGAGTTCCAGATCCGCAAGAATGGCAATCCGGTGGACCCGCTCAGCTACCTGCCGCCACGCTGATCGCGGCGGCGCGGAACGTTCCCGATCAGGCGGGAGGCAGGATGAAGCCGGCCACGACCTGGCGATCCTCGCCGGCCAGCAGGTTGTAGGTACGGGCGGCGGCCGCGTTGTCCATCACCTCGATGCCGATGCCCTTGTGCAGGAAGCCGGCCATGAACGCCGCGGCCGGGAACACCTGACGCTCGCCGGTGCCCAGGATCACCACCTCGGGCTTCAATGCCAGCAGCACGGGGACGTCGTCGACGCCGAGGCTGCCTGCGGCCGTGACCGGCCATGCTTCGGTGATGCCGGCGGGGGTGAGCAGGAAGCTGTGTTCGACGACCCGGTCGAGCAGGGTGACACTGCGTGCGTCAACCCGACGCACCAGCAGATAGCCATCGGCTTGTTCCAGTGACAGGTCCATCAGCGCGGCAGGGCGATGCCCGGTTCGTCGGCGTTGCGGCGGAACAGCACCACGACATGGCCGATCTGGTGGACCGTCTCCGCGCCGGTGCCGCTGGCGAGCACGTCGATCTGCGCCTGCCGCTCCTGCTTGTCGCCGCCGGAGAGCTTCACCTTCACCAGTTCGTGGATGTCCAGCGCCTGTCCCAGCTCCTTCACGACAGCTTCGGTGGCGCCCTTGTTGCCCAGCAACACGACGGGTTTCACGTCGTGGGCGAGGCCGCGCAGGTAGCGGATCTGCGAGGGTGTAAGCGGCATGGGGCAGGCCAGGTTCACGATCAAGGGACTGCACAGGGTATCATGCAACGGCCTCCTCCCGATCAGATATTCCCTCAAGACATGGCCCGCAGCAAAAGCAGCGCAGTCTGGCTGCGTGAACATTTCAACGACGAATACGTCAAGAAGGCACAGGCCGAAGGGCTGCGTTCGCGTGCCGTCTACAAGCTGGAGGAGTTGATCGAGCGCGACAAGCTGCTCAAGCCGGGCATCAACGTGGTGGATCTGGGCGCGGCGCCGGGCAGCTGGTCGCAATTGGTGCGCAACCGGCTGGGCGACAGCGGCAAGGTGTTCGCGCTGGACATCCTGCCGATGCAGAGCATCGCCGGGGTGGATTTCCTGCAGGGCGACTTCCGCGAGGAGTCGGTGCTGCGCCAGCTGGAGGCCCGCCTAGAGGGGCACCGGCTGGATCTTGTACTGTGCGATATAGCCCCCAACATGAGTGGAGTGGCGCTTGCCGACCAGATTCGCGCGATGGCACTGGCGGAGTTGGCGCTGGATTTCAGCAGGCAGTGGCTCAAGCCGGGCGGCTCGTTCCTGATCAAGTTGTTCCAGGGAGTCGGTTTTGACGATTATCTGCGTTGCTTGCGCGCAGACTTCAGTCGCGTGACGATGCGTAAACCCAAGGCCTCGCGCGCGCGTTCGCGTGAGGTGTATGCACTGGCGACCGGGCGCAAACCTGCCGCGGTGCCACTGGCGAGTACTGTTCATGAATGAAACGGCGAAAAACGTGTTGCTCTGGGTGATCATCGCGGTGGTCTTGTTCACCGTGTTTGAAAGCTTCAACCCCCGCAGCAGCCGTTCATCCGACCTGGCCTACAGCGCGTTCGTGCAGAACGTGAGCAGCGGCAACGTCTCCAGCGCCACGATCAGCGCCGACCAGCCCGCCACGATCAGCGGCAAGCTGAAGGATGGCAGTGCCTTCCGCACTGTCGCGCCGATGCTGGGCTTCTCCACCAATGCAGTGGTCAAGCAGATGCAGGACCAGGGCGTGGAAGTGCGCCAGGACCCCTCCGAGGGCTTCTCGCTGATCGGCCTGCTGATCAGCTGGCTGCCGGTGCTGCTGATCGTCGGTGTGTTCATCTGGTTCATGCGCCAGATGCAGTCCGGCGGCGGTGGGCGCGGCGCGATGAGCTTCGGCCGTTCGCGCGCGAAGCTGCAGGGCGAGGACCAGGTCAAGGTCAACTTCGGCGACGTCGCCGGCTGTGACGAGGCGAAGGAGGAGGTCGGCGAGCTGGTCGAGTTCCTGCGCGACCCCGGCCGGTTCCAGAAACTCGGCGGCAAGATCCCCCGCGGCGTGCTGATGGTGGGCCCGCCCGGCACCGGCAAGACCTTGCTGGCCAAGGCGATCGCCGGCGAGGCCAAGGTGCCGTTCTTCTCGATCTCCGGTTCCGACTTCGTGGAGATGTTCGTCGGCGTGGGCGCCAGTCGCGTGCGCGACATGTTCGAGCAGGCCAAGAAGCACGCGCCGTGCATCATCTTCATCGACGAGATCGACGCGGTCGGCCGGCATCGTGGTGCCGGGCTGGGCGGCGGTCATGACGAGCGCGAGCAGACCCTGAACCAGTTGCTGGTCGAGATGGACGGCTTCGAGGGCACCGAGGGCGTCATCGTGATCGCCGCCACCAACCGCCCCGACGTGCTCGATCCGGCCTTGCTGCGGCCGGGCCGCTTCGATCGCCAGGTGGTGGTCGGACTGCCGGACGTGCGTGGGCGAGAGCAGATCCTCAAGGTACACATGCGCAAGGTGCCGATCGCCAGCGACGTCAACGCGATGACGATCGCCCGCGGCACGCCGGGCTTCTCCGGCGCGGACCTGGCCAACCTGGTGAACGAGGCGGCGTTGTTCGCCGCGCGCGAGAACGCGCGCGAAGTGCGCATGAGCCATCTCGACAAGGCACGCGACAAGATCCTGATGGGCAGCGAGCGGCGCTCGATGGCGATGAGCGAAGACGAGAAGAAGCTCACCGCCTACCACGAGGCAGGCCATGCCATCGTGGGTCGCCTGGTGCCGGAACATGACCCGGTCTACAAGGTCACCATCATCCCGCGCGGGCGCGCGCTGGGTGTGACCATGTACCTGCCCGAGGGCGACAAGTACAGCATCAACCGGGTGGCGATCGAATCGCAGTTGTGCTCGTTGTATGGCGGGCGCGTGGCTGAAGAGTTGATTTTCGGCAATGACAAGGTCACCACCGGCGCTTCCAACGACATCGAGCGCGCCACCAAGATGGCCCGCAACATGGCGACCAAGTGGGGCCTGTCCGACGAACTCGGCCCGATCACCTATGGCGAGGACGAGGACGAGGTCTTCCTGGGCCGCTCGGTGACCCAGCACAAGAGCATCTCCAACGAGACGGCAAGCAAGATCGACGAAGTCGTGCGTGGCATCCTCGATCGCGCATATGCGCGCAGCAAGGAGCTGCTCACGGCGAACCTCGACAAGCTGCACACCATGGCTGAGCTGCTGTTGCAGTACGAGACCATCGACGCCCACCAGATCGACGACATCATGGCCGGGCGCCAGCCCGGCCCGCCGGCGGACTGGAGCAAGAACGCCCCGGGTGGCTCGACGCCGCCGCCACCGCCGCCGAAAAGCGACGCGGGAGCGCCGGTGGGCAAGGTTGGTGATCCGGCCGCGCAGAATCGCGCGTCGCTGGGCGAGTGATGCGATCCCGCGGGCACGGTGCGAACGCCTGCCTGCGGTCTCCTGCAATCACCGCCTTGACTGGCGGTGTCCCCGAGTCGGAGATGAAGAAATTTTGCGAAAAGGGTTGACGCATGCGCGCGGAGTCTGAATAATTCCGCCTCTTGCTTCGGCGCTTCGATGCACCGGCATCGAAGCACGGCATGACAAGTTTTTCAGTGCGCCCGTAGCTCAGTTGGATAGAGTACCTGGCTACGAACTAGGTGGTCGGGAGTTCGAATCTCTCCGGGCGCACCATTTTTATTCGGTGGAGCGGGGTGCTTGCACCCCGTTTCGTTTTCATCGCGACGAGAGCTTCGCGGCGACGAAACGACAGTTTCATGTGGATGGTGCGGCTTGTACGGATTGACTGGGCCAAGCGTCACCCGTAACATTTCAAGGCTTCGATGGTGCTTGTGTCGAGGGCTCGAATCCGGGGTATAGCTCAGTCTGGTAGAGCGTTGCGTTTGGGACGCAAAAGTCGGGGGTTCGAATCCCTCTACCCCGACCAGCAACATGTTCTACTGGTGATGACTGCGCTTGTAGCTCAACCGGATAGAGCATCGGCCTTCTAAGCCGAGGGTTGCAGGTTCGAATCCTGTCGGGCGCACCAGTATCAAACGATGGTGGATGTAGCTCAGCTGGTTAGAGTCCCGGATTGTGATTCCGGTTGTCGTGGGTTCGAATCCCATCATCCACCCCAGTTCCACCCCGGTTTTCCGGGTTGACCCAGTCTCTGGGCCGTTAGCTCAGTTGGTAGAGCAGTTGACTCTTAATCAATTGGTCGAAGGTTCGAATCCTTCACGGCCCACCACTAACGACAGGCGCTCGGCAAAACCGGGCGCCTGTCTGCTTTTGGGCGGTTGCGGTCGTCAACGGGGCTGCTTGTGCTGCAAGGCCGCGCAACCGTAAAATGATCCGCTTTCGTACCAGGGAATCCGCGACTCGGGCAAGCCTGCCGCAGGGTTCCCGTGGCGGTGTTCGGCAACGACTGGTGGTCGTCCGGGCCGTCCGGCACGCACGGTCCATGGCGGCAGCATCGCGAAAGTGGCGGAATTGGTAGACGCACTGGATTTAGGTTCCAGCGGGTAACCCCCGTGGGGGTTCGAGTCCCCCCTTTCGCACCATGGTCGGTCGTTTTTGCAGGCGGGGAATCCCGCCATGGCGCCTGTGACAGGGTCACAACACTTAAGAGTAGTACCAGGAGACGTCATGCAGGTTTCGGTTGAGAATGTCGGTTCGCTGGAGCGCAAGCTCACGGTGAAGTTTCCCGCGGAGCGGTTCGAGACGCAGGTCAGCGCGCGGATCGCGGAGATGGGGCGCACCGTTCGCCTGAAGGGATTCCGGCCGGGCAAGGTACCGGTGACGGTGATCAAGCAGCGCTTCGGGGAGCAGGTGCGGGGCGAAGTGCTTTCCGACCTGATCGGCAGCACGCTGCGCGAGGCGGTGGAGCAGGAGAAGCTGCAGCCCATCGCGAATCCGGCGATCAACACCACCGGCCGTCCCGAGAACGGGGAGATCGCGTACACGGCGACCTTCGAGATCATGCCCGAGTTTCCCGAAGTCGACGTCTCCGCGCTGGAAGTGCATCGCGCCGCGGCCGAGGTCACCGACGCCGATATCGACCGCATGCTGGAAACCCTGCGCCTGCAGCGGCGCAGTTTCGAGGAGGTCGAGCGTGCCTCGGCCGCCGGCGATTTCATGATGTTCGAGTATGCCGCCACGGCCGACGACTACCGTTTCCCGGCCGAAGGCCAGGAGCGCGCCGGCAGCGTGCTGGGTTCGGGCACCCTGTTCGCGGCGCTGGACGAGGCCCTGGCCGGGCACGTGGCCGGCGACCAGTTCGAGGCGGCGATCGAGTTCCCGGCGGATTTTCGCAACGAGCAACTGGCCGGCAAGAGCGCCAAGGTGAGTTTCCACGTCATCAAGGTGCAGGAGCCGAAGCTGCCGGAGGTCGACGGGGAGTTCGCCAAGCTGTTCGGCATCGAGGATGGCAGCCTGGATACCTTCCGCAAGGAGGTTCGCGCCAACCTGGAACGCGAACTCAAGGCCGCGCTGATGGCGCGCCTGAAGTCGGAAGTGGCCAGCAAGCTGGCCGATGCGCACGGCGATCTGGACGTGCCCAAGATGATGGTGCAGACGGAGGCACGCACCCTGGCGGCGGGCAACATGCCCGAAGGCCAGCAGCCGCCGCAGCAGCTGATCGACGCCGCCTTGCCGATTGCCCGCAAGCGGGTGATCGCCGGCCTGCTGATGGGCGAGATCGCGCGCAAGCAGGCGCTCAAGATCGACCGCAAGCGGGTCGCCGAGCAGCTGGCCGCGATTGCCTCGACCTACGAAGAGCCTGAGAAGGTCATTGAACTCTACAACGGCGACCCCCAGTTGATGTCGGGGCTGCAGAATCGCGTGATGGAAGATCAGGTGGCAGAGTGGGTTGCCGAGCACGCCAGGACCACTGTGCAGGAAATGAGCTTCGATGACGTGATGCGCCCAGCCAACGCCTGACAACTGCCAGGCCCGTCCACTCCCAAGCCGCGAGCATGACCATGGATCCCATCAAGAATCTCAACCTGGTACCGATGGTCGTCGAGCAGACGGCTCGCGGCGAGCGCTCCTACGACATCTACTCGCGTCTGTTGAAGGAGCGGGTGATTTTCCTGGTGGGCGAGGTCAACGACCAGGTGGCCAACCTGATCGTGGCGCAGATGCTGTTCCTGGAGTCGGAGAACCCGGACAAGGACATCAACTTCTACATCAACAGCCCCGGCGGAGCGGTTACTGCCGGGCTGGCGATCTACGACACGATGCAGTTCATCAAGCCGGCGGTGAGCACCATGTGCATCGGCCAAGCCTGCAGCATGGGCTCGTTCCTGCTGATGGCGGGCGCCAAGGGCAAGCGTTTCGCCTTGCCGAACTCCCGCATCATGATCCACCAGCCGTCCGGCGGCGCCCAGGGTCAGGCTACCGACATCGAGATCCAGGCGCGCGAAATCCTGTATATCCGCGAGCGGTTGAACAACCTCTACGTGGAGCATACCGGCCAGCCGCTGCAGAAGATCGAGGCGGACATGGAACGCGACCGCTTCATGAACGCGCAGGATGCCAAGACCTACGGCCTGATCGACGAAGTGCTCGACAAGCGCGCCGTGGATTCCGTGAAATCCGCCTGATTCGACGACTTTACCCGGTGTCCCGTCATGGGCTCTGCGTCTGCAGGCAGACGCGGAGGCCTGTGGTATTCTCGCGGCGCACACGGATTTACCAGCAGGATCGAGAGTTATGAGTGACGACCGGCAGGGGCGTTCCAGCGACAGCGGCAAGATTCTCTATTGCTCGTTCTGTGGCAAGAGCCAGCATGAAGTACGCAAGCTGATCGCGGGCCCGTCCGTGTTCATCTGCGACGAGTGCGTGGAGCTGTGCAACGACATCATCCGTGAGGAGCTGGAAGAGAAGGCCGCCGCCGGCCATACCCAGCTGCCCAAGCCGCGCGAGATCCGCGAATCGCTGGATCAGTACGTGGTGGGGCAGGCGCGCGCCAAGAAGGCGCTGGCGGTCGCCGTGTACAACCACTACAAGCGGATGGAGTCGCGCCAGAAGAGCGACGACATCGAGCTGGGCAAATCCAACATCCTGCTGATCGGCCCGACCGGCTCGGGCAAGACGCTGCTGGCCGAAACGCTGGCGCGCCTGCTCAACGTGCCGTTCACGATCGCCGACGCCACCACGCTGACCGAAGCGGGCTACGTGGGCGAGGATGTCGAGAACATCATCCAGAAGCTGCTGCAGAAGTGCGACTACGACGTCGAGAAGGCGCAGTCGGGCATCGTCTACATCGACGAGATCGACAAGATCTCGCGCAAGAGCGAGAACCCGTCGATCACCCGCGACGTCTCCGGCGAAGGCGTGCAGCAGGCGCTGCTGAAGCTGATCGAGGGCACCCTGGCCTCGGTGCCGCCGCAGGGCGGGCGCAAGCATCCGCAGCAGGAGTTCCTGCAAGTCGACACCAAGAACATCCTGTTCATCTGCGGCGGCGCGTTCGCCGGCCTGGAAAAGGTCATCCAGCAGCGCTCCGAGAGTACCGGTATCGGCTTCGGTGCCGAGGTGCGCAGCAAGGAGCGCACGCAGAACCTGGGCAAGGTGCTGGCCGACGTGGAGCCGGCCGACCTGGTGCGCTTCGGCCTGATCCCCGAGTTCGTCGGGCGCCTGCCGGTCGTCGCCACCCTGGACGAGCTGGACCAGGCCGCGCTGGTGAAGATCCTCACCGAACCGAAGAACGCCGTCACCAAGCAGTTCAAGAAGCTGTTCGAGATGGAGGACGTCGAGCTGGAGTTCCGTCCCGAGGCGCTGGAGGCGATCGCGCAGAAGGCGCTCAAGCGCAAGACCGGCGCCCGCGGCCTGCGCACGATCCTGGAGCAGGTGCTGCTGGACACGATGTACGAGCTGCCGTCGCTGGAGCACGTCAGCAAGGTCGTTGTCGACGATGCGGTGATCGAGGGGCAGGCCGAGCCCTATCTGATCTACCGCGGCAACCTGCAGCAACGCGTGGCGGGCGACGGCGGCGACGCCGCGGCCTGATCGACTCCGCTGTGCCCGTTGCGCGGCCCCGGTGGTTTCACCGGGGCCGCGTCGTTTTGCGGCCATCGCAAGCCTTGCGCTGGCACGGGATCGCCTCCACTTGACGTGCTGAAGGGCCCGGTGCAGTGTCGGGACGAAACCCCATTTGAATTCGAGGAATCGCTTTTCCATGGCCAAGCAAGCCCCCGCCCCCGTCGCGCTGGACACCCTGCCGGTACTGCCCCTGCGCGACGTGGTGGTCTATCCGCACATGGTGATCCCGCTGTTCGTCGGCCGCGACAAGTCGATGCGGGCGCTGGAGCGCGCGATGGAAGGCGAACGGCAGATCCTGCTGGTGGCGCAGACCAGCCCGGACATCGACGACCCCGAGGTGGCCGACCTGCATCAGGTCGGCACGCTGGCCGGCGTGCTGCAGCTGCTGAAACTTCCGGACGGCACGGTCAAGGTGCTGGTGGAAGGGCAGTCGCGCGTCGCGATCGAGGATTTCAAGGAAGTCGACGGCATGCTGACTGCGCGTTCGCGCGTCATCGAGCCGGCGTACAACGCGAAGGAACGCGAGCTCGACGTCGTTTCTCGCACGCTGATCTCGCTGTTCGAGCAACTGGTCAAGCAGAGCCGCAAGCTGCCGCCGGAAGTGCTGGCCAGCCTGTCCGGCATCGACGACCCCTCGCGCGTGGCCGATTCCATCGCCGCGCATCTTTCCGTGCGCATGGCCGACAAGCAGAAGGTGCTGGAGACGGCCGACGTGGGCAAGCGGCTGGAACTGCTGATCGGGCTGGTCGATGGCGAGATGGACCTGCAACAGGTCGAAAAGCGCATCCGCGGCCGGGTCAAGTCGCAGATGGAAAAGAGTCAGCGCGAGTACTACCTCAACGAACAGATGAAGGCGATCCAGAAGGAGCTGGGCGACGGCGAGGACGGTCCCAACGAGGTCGAGGAACTGCAGAAGAAGATCGAAGCTGCCGGCATGCCCAAGCCGGTGCTGGCCAAGGCACGGCAGGAATTCGGCAAGCTGCGCCAGATGTCGCCGATGTCGGCCGAGGCCACCGTCGTGCGCAACTACCTGGACTGGCTGGTCGGCGTGCCGTGGAAGAAGCGCAGCAAGGTGCGCAAGGACCTGCAGATGGCGCAGGAAGTGCTCGACGCTGATCATTTCGGCCTGGAGAAGGTGAAGGAGCGCATCCTCGAATATCTCGCCGTGCAGCAGCGCGTGTCGGTGATGAAGGGGCCGATCCTGTGCCTGGTCGGCCCGCCCGGCGTGGGCAAGACCTCGCTGGGCCAGTCGATTGCCAAGGCGACCAACCGCAAGTTCGTTCGCATGAGCCTGGGTGGCGTGCGCGACGAGGCCGAGATTCGCGGCCACCGACGCACCTACATCGGCTCCATGCCCGGGCGCATCGTGCAGAACATCAACAAGGCCGGCGCACGGAATCCGCTGTTCGTGCTGGACGAGATCGACAAGATGTCGATGGACTTCCGCGGCGATCCCTCGTCGGCGCTGCTGGAGGTGCTCGATCCGGAGCAGAACCACGCATTCAACGACCACTATCTGGAGGTCGACCTGGATCTGTCCGAGGTGATGTGGATTGCCACCGCCAATTCGCTGAACATCCCCGGCCCGCTGCTCGACCGCATGGAGGTCATCCGCATCCCGGGTTACACCGAAGACGAGAAGCTCGGCATCGCGCGCAAGTATCTGTTGCCGAAACAGCTCAAGGCGAACGGCCTCAAGCCGGAGGAACTCGACGTCGCCGAAGAGGCGTTGCGCGACATCGTGCGCTACTACACGCGCGAATCCGGCGTGCGCAATCTGGAGCGCGAGATTTCCAAGATCTGCCGCAAGGTGGTCAAGGAGTTGACTCTCGGCCAGGTGAAGAAGGCCAAGGCCAAGACCGGGACGCCGCGGGCGAAAGCGGCTGCAGGCAAGTCGAAGGTCGCGGCAGGCCGCGTCAAGGTGGACGCGGCGAACCTGGGCGACTACCTCGGCGTGCGTCGTTTCGACTTCGGCCGCAAGGAGCAGCAGAACGAAGTGGGCCTGGTCACTGGCTTGGCGTGGACCCAGGTCGGCGGCGAGTTGCTCAGCATCGAGGGCTCGGTGGTGCCGGGCAAGGGGCGTCTTGTGCACACCGGCCAGTTGGGCGACGTGATGAAGGAGTCGATCCAGGCTGCGCTCTCGGTGGTGCGCGCGCGCGCCGACCGGCTTGGCATCGATCCGGAGTTCCACCAGAAGCTCGACGTGCACATCCACGTTCCCGAGGGTGCCACCCCCAAGGACGGTCCCAGCGCTGGCATCGCCATGTGCACCGCGCTGGTGTCGGTGCTGACCAAGGTGCCGGTGCGTTCGGAAGTGGCCATGACCGGCGAGATCACCCTGCGTGGTCGCGTGCTGCCCATCGGCGGTCTCAAGGAAAAGCTGCTGGCGGCGCATCGCGGCGGCATCACCACGGTAATCATTCCCGAGGACAACAAGAAGGATCTGGTGGACATGCCGGCGAACATCACCGAATCGCTGGAGATCCACCCGGTGCGCTGGATCGATGAGGTGCTCGACATCGCACTGGAGCATCCGGTGCAGCCCAAGCCGGCGAGCGAGACGCCGCCGGCAGCCGTCGCCGGGGAGTCGGCGGAAGGACACTCACTGACGCATTGATCGCGCGATCGCGGGCGCGCGGGCCGGAGGCACCCGCGCGATAGGCTCGTGATGCAGCCGTGTCGACGTTGATCGGCGAAGTTCCGGGCTGTGTCGGGAGCCGGCTTGCGCATGCGCTTTTTGACCATGCCGAACCGGCGGAAACGTTGCTGTGCCTTGTGTTGCGGATAGCGGCGGGGCACTGGTATAAAGGCGATGCCGCAGCCCCCGCGCTTGCTGACGACGAGGCGATGCGGAGTTGCGCCACGGCTCTGGCACCAGCCAACCATCCATGCCCGCGTCATCCGTCCCGCGACGGATCGCGCGGGCGAAATCCGAACGAGGGAGTTTTCAATGAACAAAACCGATCTGATCAATGCCATTGCCGAGAAGGCCGAGCTGACCAAGGCAGACGCTGGTCGTGCGCTGGAGGCCTACCTGGAAGCCATCCAGAAGTCGTTGAAGAAGGGTGAGGATGTCTCGGTGGTGGGCTTTGGCACGTTCACCGTGCGCAAGCGTGCCGCGCGCACCGGGCGCAACCCGCGGACCAACGAAACGATCAAGATCAAGGCGTCGAAAGTGCCCGCGTTCAAGGCTGGCAAGACCCTGAAGGATGCCCTAAACTAAGCGGCTTGCGCTTGGTTTCGGGGTGCTTAGCTCAGCGGTAGAGCGTCGCCCTTACAAGGCGGTGGTCGTAGGTTCGATCCCTACAGCACCCACCAGATTGTGCGGAGTGGTAGTTCAGTTGGTTAGAATGCTGGCCTGTCACGCCGGAGGTCGCGGGTTCGAGTCCCGTCCACTCCGCCACGTTTAGCAAGGGCGCCCGTGGGGCGCCTTTGTCGTTTGAGACCTGCGTGTTCCGGCGATGCCATGGCGCCCCGGCATGCAGCGATGAGGCATCCGGTGCCTCGTGTGGATCATGCGCTTCGCGCGCTTCCAAATCACGTTGCGGGAAGATTTCTATGCTGCAGGCAATGCGTAACAAGATGCACGGATGGCCGTCCATCATCGTTCTCGGCCTCGCCGTGCTGGCGATGTCGCTGTTTGGCATGGAGAGCTATTTCACCTCGCAGAACGACACATTCGTGGCCAAGGTGGGCAAGCAGGAAATCAGCCAGAACGCATTCCAGAACCGCATGAACCAGTTGCGGCAGCAAGTCAGCGAGCAGCAGGGCGAGCAGTTCGACCCGACCGTGTTCGAGAAGACGGAAACCAAGCTGCGTGTGCTGGACGCGATGATCGACGAGCAGCTCTTGCTGCAGGCCAATGCCGACTGGGGCATGCGCGTCTCCGATCAGGCGCTGCGCGACGCCATCGCGGGTATCCCGGCGTTCCAGGTCAACGGCAAGTTCGACCCGACCAGCTACCGGGCTTACCTCACCAGCAGCGGCAAGACTTCGGCCATGTTCGAGGACGAGATCCGCTCCTCGCTGGCCACGCAACTGCTGCCGCAGGCAATCAGCGACAGCGCCATCATCAGCCACGAGCGCGTCGACAACTATCTCGGCCTGGCCACTCAGCGGCGCGACCTGCGTTACTTCGTGCTGCAGAAGCCGGAGCCCGCCGAGAAAGAGGTGACCGACGCGCAAATCGAATCCTGGTACAAGGCGCACCAGGCCGATTACATGAATCCCGAACGGGTTTCGGTGAAGTACGTCGAGGTGGACAGCGCCAAGCTCAAGCCGAAAGCGGCCCCCAGCGACGAGGAACTCAAGGCGCGCTACGAAGAGGAAAAGCAGCGCTTCGTGCAGCCCGAGCAGCGGCTGGTTTCGCACATCCTCGTCAACGTGCCCCCCAACGCCACGCCCGAACAGCAGAAGGCTGCGCTGGCCACCGCGGACAAGATCGCGGCCGAAGCCACGCCGGCGAATTTTGCCCAGCTGGCCGAAAAGGATTCACAGGATCTGGGTTCGCGGCGCCAGGGCGGCGACCTCGGCTGGCTCGAGAAGGGCGTGACCAACGCCGCCTTCGATTCGGCGATGTTTGCGCTGCAGAAGGGGCAGATCTCCAAGCCGGTGCTGTCCTCCGACGGCTACCACATCATCTGGCTGCGCGACGTGCGCAGTGGCGAGTCCAAGCCGTTTGCCGAAGTGCGCGACCAGTTGCTGCAGGAGGCGACCACTGCCGAGCGCGATCGCGAGTACAACGAACTGGCCGGCAAGATGGCGGACCAGACCTACTCGAACCCGGGCTCGCTCGAGCCCGCGGCCGCCGCGCTTGATCTGCCGATCCAGACCCTGCCGCTGTTCTCGCGCACCGACGGCAAGGGCCTGGCGGCCAACCCAAAGGTGGTCGCCGCCGCATTCAGCGACGACGTGCTGGTCCAGGGCAACAATTCGAGTCTGATCGATCTGGGCAACAACCACTCCATCGTGATCCACGTCGACAAGCACGTGCCGGCTGCGGTCAAGCCGTTGGCCGAGGTTCGCGCCAAGGTGCAGCAGAGCATCCTGGAGGAGCGCATCACGGCGGCGGCCCGCAAGCAGGCCGATGACGTGCTGGCGCGCCTGCGCAAGGGCGAGGACATGGAAGCGGTGGCCAAGTCGCTCGGCGCCAGGATCGTCAGCGTGGCCGAAGCCGTGCGCGGCCAGTCGCTGCAGGTGCCGGCGCCGGTGCTGAAGGAGGCCTACCTGTTGCCACATCCGTCGGCGCCCGACAAGCCCAGCTTCGCCGAAGTGAACATGGGTGATGGTGGCTTCGCGCTGGTGGCCGTGGACAAGGTGCAGCCCGGCGATCTCTCCAGGATCACGCCGGAAGAGCGCGACATGCTGCATCGCCAGATGGCCCAGGCTTATGCCGGCGAGGCGACGCGCGAGCTGCTCCAGACGCTGCGCGCCAAGACCAAGATCAAGATCAACAAGAACCTGCTGTAGCCGGGTTCGCTCGGCTGGCGCCGGTGCGCATGGCTCGTGCCGTGCGCACCGGCGAAGGCTGACCCCGAGAGCACGATGTCGCCACGGAGCAGGTCAGTGGCGGCGCAAGCCTTCAGTCGACGTCGCCCAGCTTCAGCACCTGTCCCGGCTGGATCGCCTGGCCTTGGGCCAGGTTGTTCAGTTGCTGCAGGTGCGCGACGCTGGTCGAATACTGGCGCGCAATCTGCCACAGGCTTTCACCGGGGCTGACCACGTGCGTGTCAGGACCGCGGGACGATTCGTCGTCTGCTGCGGCGGTGGTGGAGCCCGCGGCGGCATCGAGCATGGCGAGCTCGAACCGACCGGCGTGACCGGCCGGCAGCATGAGGTGCGAAACCGTTCGCCCATCCAGCTTGTTGCCGCGGAATGCCGCATTGAGATGACGCAGGGCCGATTCCGGCATGCCGGCCATTTCGGCGGCGCGCGCCACCGTGACGGGATGCGTCACCGGTGCCTGCACCAGGTGCTCGGACTCCGGGAGGCTGGGCAGGCTGACCTGGAAGCGCGACGGCTCGCGTATCACGCATGCGATCGCCAGCAACTGGGTCAGGTGCTCGCGAGTGACGCGGCGTACCGGCAGGTCGGGGATCGCCGGCTTGTCCGCCGGCATGCCGTGGCGGCTGATCAACCCGCGTATCTTGAACTCGCCGGCGTTGTACGCATAGTCGGCCACGCGCCAGTCGTGGAAGCGGTCGTGGTATTGCCGCAGCAACTTCATCACGGCGTGCGCTGCGGCCGGTATGTCCAGCCGGCCGTCGTAATGGCGATCCACGCGCAGGCCCATCGAGCGGGCGGTCACCGGCATGATCTGCCACATGCCGGCAGCATGGTGCCTGCGTCCCTGCACCGGGCGGTAACGGCTCTCCACCCACGGCAGCAGTGCGAACTCGCCGGGCACGTCGTATTGCTCGGCGACCTGCTGGACATAGGCCAGGCGCGGCATCGCCTCGCGCAAGGTGTCCTCGAACCGCGCCGGGCTGCGCGTGTAGCGCCCGGCCCACGCCAGCACCGCGGGGTCGGCATTGCAATCCGGCATGACAAAACTGCTGCGCAGTCGATCCCACAGGTCGGCCGCCGGTACAGGTGCCGCAGTCGCGACACTGGCGGCAACCGCCGGTGGCGTGCTGGCGGGGGCGACGACGGCGACAGGTGCGCGTGCCGGTTGCGAAGGCATGTTGCTGCAGGCGGCCAGCGCTGTCGACAGCGCCAGCGGCAGCAGCAGGTGTCGGGGCGTCCGGTTCATGCGCGAAAGACGTCCTTGGCCGCCCTCAGTGCGGCGAAGCGGGACACGCGGTTGCCGTCGACGCCGCGTGCAGCGCACCAGTCGATCACGGCGTCGGCGTCGACCCGGAGGAATGGATTGGTTGCCAGCTCCGTGGCCAGCGTGACAGGCAGGCTGGCCTGGCCGTCGGCACGCAATTGCGCCACTTCGCGCCGCCGTTCCCGCAGCGCGGAGTTGCCCGGCTCAACCGTGTCGGCGAAGAGGCCGTTGCCATGGGTGTACTCGTGCCCGGCGCAAACCTGGGTCGAACCGGGCAGCGCCGCCAGACGGTCCAGCGAGGCGAGCATCTGGGTCGGCGTGCCCTCGAACAGGCGCCCGCAGCCGAGACTGAACAAGGTGTCGCCACACAGCAGCAGGCCGGCGCCGACGTAGCCGACGTGGGTGAGGGTGTGTCCCGGAATCGACAGCACCTCGAAAACCAGGTCGGGCGCAGAGAACTCCACGGTGTCGCCATCGCCGACGGCGTGCGTCAGGCCTTCGATGCGCGAATCACGCGGTCCGTATACCGGCACGTCATGGCGTTGCCGCAGTGCAGCCGCCCCGCCGATGTGGTCGTTGTGATGATGCGTCAGCAACACGCCACGCAGGCGCCACCGGTGCTGCGCCAAGGCCTGCTCGACGACCGCCGCATCGCCCGGATCGACGACCACGGCCTGGCCTTCATCGTCATGAAGCAGCCAGATGTAGTTGTCGGTGAGGGCCGGTAGAGGGAGAAGGTGCAAGGCGGTTCCGGATGGTCGGGCGACACCGACGGCGCGTCGATGCCGATGCGTCACCGGCAGACGCGGCCGCCCGGCCGCATGGGAGCGCCCGACTATAAAGGGGCATCGGCAGCTTCTCGTTAGCATGGTGTTAAGAGGTGGGTCGGTCATTCAGATCCGTGCGCCAGGTCAGGCGACTGCGATCGGTTGCCGCTGCAGCTAAACTGGAGGTTCGCGCCAGCCCCTGGACCCCCGCTGCATGCACCCACAGGACGACATCTACGCCAGTGCACCGCTGCGCCGGTTGCGCGATGCCCAGGCGCGGGTGTTGGCGCCGGAGTTGCAGCGTTGTTTCGGCACGCACGCGTTGTTGCTCGGCGTCGCCGCGGACGAGGCGCCGCCGGCGTTGCCGATGCTGGGGAGTTGGGTTCGTCTTTATCTCGACGGCGGTCGCTATGGCGGCGATCTGCGTGCCGCCGTGGATCAGCCGCTGCCGTTCGTGGCCGACGCGTTCGATCTGGTCCTGCTGCGTCACGCCCTGGAGGTATCGCCGGTGTCATCGGCGCTGCTGGAAGACGTGCTGCGCGTGCTGGCGCCGGGCGGGGTGCTGGCGTTGACCGGTGTGCATCCGGTCAGCGGGTGGTCGCCGTGGTTGCGCTGGCATGCGCGGGGCCGGACGCTCAAGCTGCAGCTTCCGCTGCAGCTGGAACGCGTGCTGCGCCATGCAGGCATGGAGATCGAACTGGCCCGCCGCGTGGGACGCGGTTGGCCGGGGCTGCCGGCGACTTCGACGACAATGGACAGCGTGCTGGGTGGCGGCTATGTGTTGCTCGCGCGCAAGCAGCGGCGACTGGCCACACCGCTGCGCATCAAGCCCGTGAAACTGCCGGTGCCGGCAGCGGGCAGGTTGTCGCCGGGGACACGGCCCAACCCGGCCCTGCAGGCAACAAGGGATACCTGAACACCCATGAGTGAAGTGGAAGCATTTACCGACGGCGCCTGCCTCGGCAATCCCGGACCGGGCGGCTGGGCCGCCTTGCTGCGGGCCCCTGGCGGCGAGCGGATGCTGGCCGGCCGGGAGCCCGCCACCACCAACAACCGCATGGAGCTGATGGCGGCGATCGGCGCGCTGGAGGCGCTCAAGCGCCCCTGCGTGGTCACGCTCACTACCGATTCGCGCTATGTCATGCAGGGCATCGAGCAGTGGTTGCCGAAGTGGCGCGCCAACGGCTGGCGCACGGCCGACCGCAAGCCGGTCAAGAACCAGGATCTGTGGCAGCGCCTGTCCGATGCGGTGGGTACGCACCAGGTTCGCTGGCAGTGGGTGCGCGGCCACAACGGCCACGCGGAAAACGAGCGTGTCGACCGCGCCGCGCGCGAGCAGGCCGAGTCGATCAGGAGCGGGGCATGAGGCAGATCGTCCTGGATACCGAAACGACCGGCCTGGAAGTACGCCAGGGCCATCGCCTGGTGGAAATCGCCTGCGTCGAGATGGTCGAACGCAGGCTCACCGGTCGCTACTACCAGACGTATCTGAACCCCGATCGTGCGATCGACGAAGGCGCCCGCCAGGTCACCGGCATCGAGGACGAGTTCCTGCTCGACAAGCCGCGCTTTGCCGATGTCGCCGACGAGTTCCTCGCCTTCATCGCCGGCGCCGAACTGATCATCCACAACGCGGCGTTCGATGTGGGCTTTCTCGACGCCGAACTGGCGCGCCTCGGTGCCGCCAGCGGCTGCATCGCCGATCGGTGCAGCGTGCTGGATACGCTGGCGATGGCGCGCGAGCGCTATCCCGGCCAGCGCAACAGCCTGGATGCCTTGTGCAAGCGGCTGGGCGTGGACAACTCGCGTCGCGACCTGCACGGTGGCCTGATCGACGCGCAGCTGCTGGCCGATGTCTATCTGGCCATGACCTCGGGTCAGGTCGGGCTGGATCTGGAGTTCGATGCAGCGACCCCGCAACACGCGGTGGTACTGCCGCCGGCAACCCTGCGGGTGCGTCCACGTGTACTGTGCGCGTCGGCAAGCGAGTTGCTGGAGCATGAGCGACGGCTCGATGCGCTGGACAAGAGCGCGGGCGGACAGAGCGTGTGGCGCCGGTTGGGTTGAGCCGCGCGGCGCGATGTTTCAGCTGCAGCGCACGAGGACGACGGTGATGTTGTCGTCGCCACCGCCGTCGAGCGCGTCCAACAGCAATTGGTCGGCGCATTCCTGCGCGGCGAGGTCGTTGCGCGCGACAGTACGGGCGATCGCTGCATCGTCGACGCACTCGGTCAAGCCGTCGCTGCACAGCAGGAAGCTCATGCCGGGTTCCAGCGTGCCGCGGGCCATGCCGATGCGCAGTTGCTCGGTGGCGGTGACGCCGAGTGCCTGGGTGAGCAGGTTGCGCTGCGGGTGCTGCGCCGCCTGGGCCGGGTCGAGCTGGCCGGCTTCCACCAGTGCCTGGACCAGCGAATGGTCGTGGCTGACGCGGCGCAGGGTGTGTTGCCACAGGTAGATGCGGCTGTCTCCGACCCAGGCCACTTCATACGCGTCGCCGACGATCCGCAGTGCTGCGATCGTGGTGCCCATCGGCAACAGGTCGAAGCTGGGCCGGGCGTGCGCCAGCAATCGCTCGCCCGCACCATTGACGGCCTCGATCAGGCCCGACCCGGCGCCGACCAGCTCGACCATCGCATCGCGCACCAGTGCCGACGCCACCTCGCCATGCTGGTGGCCGCCCATGCCGTCGGCGACCAGGAACAGGCCGAGCGAGACATCGGCGTGGTAGGTGTCCTCGTTGCGCGTGCGGCGCAGGCCGACATGGGTTCCGTGTCCGAGCTCGATCATGGGGCTAGTGTCAGGGCAAGCTGTGCAGCATGCCGCAAGCCACGGTTGTTGTCACGGTTCCCTTGCTCGCGTATGATTCGCGGCTCGCATGCGCCCATGCACCCGACCGGAGAGGTGGCAGAGTGGTCGAATGTACCTGACTCGAAATCAGGCGTACGTGCAAGCGTACCGTGGGTTCGAATCCCACCCTCTCCGCCAGATACGCAAAACGCCCCGAAAGGGGCGTTTTGCGTATTGCACGATCCGTCCGGTTCGACGGATTCGTCCGGAACGAATATGAACAGCCGCAGGCTGGCCCTGGAGCGCGTGGCGCGGAAGGGTCTGGCCCGGACGGGCCGAATAATCCCCTTGCCGAAAGGGCGTTTTGCAAGTCACGCACGTGAAAAAGGGGGCCGGTCGAGACCGGCCCCCTTGCAAACAACGCGGCATGTTTGCCGCACCGGACGCGCTGGCCTCAGCCAGCCTTCTTCTTTGCCAACCGCAACCAGGTATCGACCACGGTGTCCGGGTTCAGCGAGACCGATTCGATGCCTTGTTCCATCAGCCACTCCGCGAGGTCGGGGTGGTCGCTGGGGCCCTGGCCGCAGATGCCGATGTACTTGCCCTTGGCGCGGGCGGTCTTGATCGCCATGGCCAGCAGCTTCTTCACCGCCGGGTCGCGCTCGTCGAACAGGCCGGCGACGATGCTGGAGTCGCGGTCCAGGCCCAGGGTGAGCTGGGTGAGGTCGTTCGAGCCGATCGAGAAGCCGTCGAAGATGTCGAGGAACTCGTCGGCGAGCAGGGCGTTCGACGGGACCTCGCACATCATGATGACCTTGAGCTCGTGCTCGCCCTGCTTGAGGCCGTTCTTCGCCAGCACCTCGATCACCTTGCGGCCTTCGCCGAGCGTGCGCACGAACGGGATCATCACCCACACGTTGGAGAGACCCATCACCTCGCGCACGCGCTTCACTGCCTTGCATTCCAGCGCGAACGCCTCGGCGAAGCTGGGGTCGACGTAGCGGCTGGCGCCGCGGAAACCGATCATCGGGTTCTCTTCGTGCGGCTCGTAGCGCGAGCCGCCGAGCAGGCCGGCGTACTCGTTCGACTTGAAGTCGGACAGGCGCACGATCACCGGCTTCGGGTAGACCGAGGCGGCGATGGTGGCGATGCCTTCGGCGAGGCGATCGACGTAGAACTCGACCGGGCCGGCATAGCCGGCGATGCGCTCGTCTATCTTTGCCTTGGTTTCGGCGTCCTGCTTGGCGTATTCCAGCAGCGCCTTGGGATGCACGCCGATGTGGCTGGCGATGATCATCTCCAGCCGGGCCAGGCCGATGCCGGCGTTCGGCAGCTGGCCGAAGTCGAAGGCACGCTCCGGGTTGGCCACGTTCATCATGATCTTCAACGGCGCCTCGGGCATGTCGCCGAGATCCGCGGTGATCCGCTCGAACTTCAGGATGCCTTCGTAGATCGTGCCGGTGTCGCCTTCGGCGCAGGACACGGTGACGTCGGCGCCATCCGGAATCAGCTCCAGCGCATTGCCGGTGCCGACCACCGCCGGCACGCCCAGCTCGCGCGCGATGATCGCCGCGTGGCAGGTGCGGCCGCCGCGGTTGGTGACGATGGCCGAGGCGCGCTTCATCACCGGCTCCCAGTCGGGGTCGGTCATGTCGGCGATCAGCACGTCGCCGACCTGCACCTTGTTCATGTCGCTCAGGGAGCGGATCACGCGGGCCTTGCCGGCGCCGATCTTCTGGCCGATCGAGCGGCCTTCGGCCAGCACCTTGCCTTTCTCGCTGAGGCTGAAGCGCTCCAGCTGGGTCGCATGCGAGCGCGACTTCACCGTCTCCGGGCGGGCCTGCACGATGTACAGCTTGCCGGTGTGGCCGTCTTTCGCCCACTCGATGTCCATCGGGCGGTCGTAATGTTTCTCGATGATCAGCGCCTGGCGGGCGAGTTCCTGCACGTCGTCGTCGCTGATGCAGAACTTGTGGCGCAGTTCGGCCGGAGTGTCCTCGGTCCTCACGCGCTCGCCCGGCGCGCTGGAATAGACCATGCGCAACTGCTTGGCGCCCAGGTTGCGACGAAGCACGGCCGGCTTGCCTGCGCGCAGGGTCGGCTTGAACACGTAGAACTCATCGGGATTCACCGCGCCCTGCACGACCATCTCGCCCAGACCATAGGAGCCGGTGACGAACACCACGTCGCGGAAGCCCGACTCGGTGTCCAGCGTGAACAGCACGCCGGAGGCGCCCACGTCCGAACGCACCATCAGCTGCACGCCGGCGGAGAGGAACACGTCCTCGTGCTTGTAGCCCTGATGCACGCGGTAGGCGATGGCCCGGTCGTTGTACAGCGAGGCGAAGACCTCCTTCACCTTGTGCAGCACGTCGTCGATGCCGACCACGTTGAGGAAGGTTTCCTGCTGGCCGGCGAACGAGGCGTCGGGCAGGTCCTCGGCGGTAGCAGAGGAACGAACCGCAACCGCGATGTCGTCGGCACCGGCGTCCCTGCACAGCTTGATGTAGGCCGCGCGGATCGCCTGCTCGAGTTCGGCGGGCAGGGCGGTGTCGACGATCCAGCCGCGGATTTCCTTGCCGGCCGCGACCAGGGCATCGACGTTGTCGACGTCGAGCGTGGCCAGTCGATCCTGGATGCGCCGGGCCAGCCCGCTCTTTTCCAGATACTGCTGGAACGCACTGGCGGTGGTGGCAAAGCCGCCGGGCACCGAGACACCCAGTTTGGCTAGGTTGCCGATCATTTCGCCCAGCGAAGCATTCTTGCCGCCGACCTTGCCAAGGTCAGTCATGCGCAGTTGATCGAGCCAAAGCACCAGGTCGTTCAAGGGTGTCTCCTCGGGATGGCGGAACGGGGGGGCAGGGAACCAGCGGTCGCGGGCGCGCTGCGGGAAACTGGTATTGTCCGCCGCGGATGGTGCGAAGCACAAGAAGACCAGTGCCACGCGATGTCATTCCAACCCGATACCAGTCAACGCGCGTTCAACACGGGACAGCGTTTTGCCCTTGCGCTAAGGTGCGAGCCTGCGCACTCGGCCCGGCGGAAGCTTCACATGCAGCGAACCGTGTTTTTCATTTCCGATTCCACTGGTATTACCGCCGAGACGATCGGCAACAGCATCCTGGCGCAGTTCGAGGGCGTCCGGTTCGACAAGCACCGGTTGCCGTTCACCGACAACCCGCACAAGGCCGAGTTGGCTGCACTGCGGATCAAGACCAACTACGCACAGACCGGGCAGCGTCCGGTGGTGGTCAACACCATGGCCGACCGCAACCTGTGCGACATCGTGGCTTCGAGCGGTGCGCTGATGCTGGACGTGTTCGCGCCGTTCATCGGTCCGCTGGAGGAAGAGCTGCAGACGCGCCGGTCCGGTGCGGTGAATCGCTCGCACGGCATGGTCGATTTCGACAAGTACGAGGCGCGCATCAACGCCACCAACTACGCGTTGTCGCATGACGACGGGATCGACGTGAATTACGCCGATGCCGACCTGATCCTCGTCGGCGTGTCGCGTTCGGGCAAGACGCCCACCTGCCTGTACATGGCCTTGCATTACGGCGTCAGCGCCGCCAACTATCCGTTGACCGACGAGGACCTGGAGAAACTGGAGTTGCCCGCGCGGCTGCGGCCCTACAAGGACCGCCTCTACGGGCTGACCATCGACGCGGTACGCCTGGCGCAGATTCGCGAGCAGCGCCGCTCCGGCAGCCGTTACGCCACGATCGCGCAATGCCGCTGGGAGCTGGAACAGGCCGAACGGCTGATGCGCCAGGCCGGGATACCCAGCCTCAACACCACTCACGTGTCGATCGAGGAGATCGCCAGCAAGATCTTCGACCGCTTCGGCATCGAGCGGACCATGTTCTGATTTTCATCCGGAGTTTGTGCGTTGCCCACGAGTGCCGTACTGGACCATCGAAACAGCCTGCTGCCGGGACGGTTCGAGACCCTGATGGGTCTGTATGCGGAGAACTATCACCGCCTCGCGCGGCTGTTCGCGCCGCACGAGCTTCCCGCCGGCCGCTACGTGTCGAGCGTGGACGACGGCCTGGACGTGCACCTGCAGGTGCAGGAGCACCACCCGTACACCGTCGAGCTGGAGCTCACCTACGGATTCGTCGATGCGCACACCGGCCAGCGCGCGCCCTCGGCGCAGTTGCGCATGTACACCGATGCGCATGTCGCCGAGGCGCTGCACTGCCACCCGGGCCGGCACCTGTGGCAGGTGCTGGGCCCGTTTTCCCCGGTGCACTCGGTGTTCCAGTACCGCCTGCGCATGAACCGATTCCTGGCCCGATGGCTGGAATACCTCGCCGAGCAGGGGCATTCCACCGGCACCCTGGAGCCGCAGCCGGAGTCGCACGAAGGCGGTGGGGAATAGCGGTTCCATTCAAAGCCATCCATGGCTGCGTCCTGATCTTTGCGCCCATGGATGGATGCACAAATCACCACAACAAAAAACCCGCGCCAGGCGGGTTTTCGTTTTGAATGGTGGCGGAGTGGACGGGACTCGAACCCGCGACCTCCGGCGTGACAGGCCAGCATTCTAACCAACTGAACTACCACTCCGCAGTTGCAACAGCTTCCAGCTTGCGCGGTCCAACTTGGCGTCCCCACGGGGATTCGAACCCCGGTCGCCACCGTGAAAGGGTGATGTCCTAGGCCTCTAGACGATGGGGACGTTGATTTTTCGAAAAGTCCGCACATGGATGCGCGGGTTCTCGCAAAGGACTTGCACTGAATCAAAACCTGGTGGAGCCAGGCGGGATCGAACCGCCGACCTCCTGCATGCCATGCAGGCGCTCTCCCAGCTGAGCTATGGCCCCGCCGCTGGAAGCCGAGAAGAATAGGGTGGGGTTGCTTGCCCGTCAAGCTTTTTTTCGACGCCGTTGCGCGTGCGCATCATCACATCGCGCCACGGCTGCGGCGATGCGGACGCGATCTTCGCCGACGCTCCTTTATGCTGCAGCGACGAGGGCAACGGCGAAGGAAGGCGATGCACGAAATCGGGTTCATCCGTGATCTTGCCGTGGTGATGCTGGTGGCCGGCGCCACCACGATCCTGTTTCAGCGCCTGCGTCAGCCGGTGCTGCTGGGCTACATCCTGGCTGGCGTGCTGATCGGTCCGCACACGCCCGGCGTGCTGGTCGGCGACGCGCGCGCCATCGACGACATCTCCAACCTGGGCGTGGTGCTGCTGATGTTCACGCTGGGCCTGGAATTCAGCGTGCGCAAGCTGCGCGACGTGGGTGTCGGCATGTTGCTGGTGGCGGTGGGCGAGGTCGGCCTGATGCTGTGGATCGGCTACGGCATCGGCAGCCTGTTCGGCTGGAAGGGCATGGATGCGCTGTTTCTCGGCGCGATCATTTCGCTGTCCTCGACCATGGTGGCGACGCGCACCCTGTCCGAGCTGGGCCAGCGTCAGCAGCCGTTCGCCCAACTGGTGGTGGGCCTGCTGGTGGCCGAAGACATGCTCGCCATCATCATGCTGACCCTGCTCACCGCGGTGGCCATCGGCGGCTCGGTGCAGGCGGAGGCGGCGTTCACCCTGATCGGACACCTGGGCCTGTTCGTGGTGGTCGGCATGATCCTGGGCCTGCTGCTGCTGCCGCGGCTGGTGGACTACGTGGCCGGCTTCGGTCGCGACGAAACCCTGCTGGTCAGCGTGCTGGGGATCTGTTTCGGCGCCAGCCTGGTCGCGGTGTGGATGGGCTTCAGCGTGGCGTTGGGTGCCTTCCTGGCCGGGGCGGTGGTGGCCGAGTCGCGCAGCGCCGGCCGGGTGGTCCAGCTGGTCGAGCCTTTGCGCGACATGTTCGCCGCGCTGTTCTTCGTGGCGATCGGCCTGAAGATCGACCCGGCGATGCTGTGGCAGTACGCGGTGCCGGCGCTGTTGATCGCGGGGGTGGTCGTCGTCGGCAAGACGCTGGCCTGCAGCCTCGGCGTGCTGGTGGTCGGGCACGAACCGCGCACCGCGCTGCGGGCGGGCCTCGGCATGGCGCAGATCGGCGAGTTCTCGTTCGTGATCGCCACGCTCGGCCTTTCACTGGGCGTGATCAGCGACTTCATCTATCCGGTGGCCGTCGCGGTCTCGGTGGTGTGCATGGCGTTGTCGCCGTACCTGTCGCGCTCGGGCGACCGCGTGGCCAGCGGGTTGCGGCGGGTCACGCCACGTTCCGTGCAATTGCTGGCCACCAGCTACAGCGGCTGGCTGGAACATCTCAAGCCGGTGAACGAGAACGCCACGCTGGCGGCGATCCTGCGGCGCCTGCTGTGGCACATCGCGGTGAACATTCTGCTGGTGGTGACCCTGTTCATGGTCGGAGCCTATGTCAATGCGCATGGCTGGACCTGGTTCTCCACTGTGGGCATCGGGCGCGAGATGCGGCACACGGTGATCTGGGCCTGCGCGTTGTTCCTGTCGCTGCCGATGCTGATCGCGGTGTATCGCAAGGCCGGCGCGCTGGGCATGTTGCTGGCCGAGATCGGCATACGCGAGAGCTTTGCGCGCTCCTACACCCACGCCATCCGCAGTGTGCTGGCGCGGGTGATTCCGCTGGCCACGCTGCTGCTGCTGGGCATCCTGCTGAGCGCGCTGGGTTCGGCGATCCTGCCACCGCGCGGCATCGCCATCTTCCTGCTGGTGGTGGGGGCGGTGCTGTCGGTGGTGCTGTGGCGGGGCCTGGTGCACATGCATGCGCGGTTGCAGGCGGCGTTGAAGGAAACCCTTGACAAGCCGGAGCCGCCGGCGGACGGGGCCGATTGACAACGACGTCCCACGCGGGGGGCGGGTGCGAGGCGGCGGCCGGCATCCGTGCAACGCTGAACCTTTATGCCGTCTGACGGTCACAAGGCGCGATCGTTGCCAAGAACAGGCCGGCACCGCACAATGCGTGGCCTGCCTCCAACGCGGGGTCCGGCCGGCGATGCCGGCATTTCCATTTTCATGAGGGAGTTACAAATGAAGCACTTTCTGCGTCCCACGCTGACGGCAGTGGCAATGGCCGTTGCGCTGGGCATGACGGCGGGCGCATTTGCCCAGGCCGCCAAGACTGGCGCCGCCGCCCCCGTCGACAAGGCCAAGGCCAGCTACGTATTCGGTTATTACAAGATGGGCGAGAGCGTGCCGCCGATCCTGCGCGACGAGATGGACCCCGCCGCCGTGGCGCGTGGTGTGCAGGCCGCGCTGTCGGGCCAGAAGTCGACCGTCAGCGAGGCCGAGGCCAAGCAGGTCTACGAGGCCTTCATGACCAAGGTGCAGGCCAAGTTCGAGGCCGAGCGCGCCCAGGAGGCAGCCAAGAACAAGGCGGAAGGCGACGCCTTCTTCGCCAAGAACAAGACCGCCCCTGGCGTGAAGACCACGGCTTCCGGCCTGCAGTACAAGGTGATCACCGCCGGTACCGGCGCCCGCCCGGGCCCGAACGACACCGTGGAGATCAACTACACCGGCTCGTTCCTGGACGGCCAGGTGTTCGACGCCTCCGCCAAGCATGGTCCGAAGCCGGCCTCGATCCCGGTCGCCAACGTGATCCCGGGCTTCCGCGAAGGCCTGCAGCTGATGCAGGTGGGTGGACACTACAAGTTGTTCATTCCCGCCTCGCTGGCCTATGGTGCCGAGCCGCAGCCGCCGATGCCGCCCAATGCCACGCTGATCTTCGACGTGACCCTGGTCAAGACGGGCCCGACGCCGGCAGCTCCCAGCGGTTCCGACGGGCAGTAACCGACGGTTCGCCGGCAGGTTCGCCGAAGGGGCGCGAAGCAATTCGCGCCCCTTCTTTTTGCGCGGTGTGTCGCTGTCGGACGGCGCGGTTAGAATAGGCGGTTCACTTTCCAGGAAAACCCTCAACGATGATGAAGGTAACGATCTTTGGTACCGGCTACGTCGGACTGGTTACCGGTGCCTGTCTGGCGGAGATGGGCAATCACGTGGTCTGCGTCGATATCGACGCAGGCAAGGTCGAGCGGCTGAAGCGCGGCGAGATCCCGATCTACGAGCCGGGCCTGGAATCGATCGTGCAGAGCAACCATGCCAGTGGCCGGCTCGACTTCACCACCGAGGCGGCGCCGGCGATCGCCCACGGTGAATTGATCTTCATCGCCGTCGGCACGCCGCCGGACGAGGACGGCAGCGCCGACCTGCAGTACGTGCAGAAGGTGGCCAGCACGATCGGCCGTCACCTGCAGCGTTACGCCGTGGTGGTGAACAAGTCGACCGTGCCGGTGGGTACCGCCGATCGCGTGCGCGAAGCCGTCGCGGCCGAGCTGCCGGCGCGCCAGGCCACGGTGGAATTCGACGTGGTCTCGAACCCGGAGTTCCTGAAGGAGGGCGCGGCGGTGGAAGACTGCCTGCGCCCCGACCGCATCGTCGTGGGTTCTTCCAGCACGCGCGCGGTTGCCCTGCTGCGCAAGCTGTACGCGCCGTTCAACCGGAATCACGACCGCATGGTGGTGATGGACGAGCGCTCGGCCGAGCTGACCAAGTACGCCGCCAACGCGATGCTGGCGACCAAGATCAGCTTCATGAACGAGATCGCGAACATCGCCGAGCGGGTTGGCGCCGACGTGGAACTGGTGCGCCAGGGCATCGGCTCGGACCCGCGCATCGGCTACAGCTTCATCTACCCGGGCGCCGGTTACGGCGGCTCGTGCTTTCCCAAGGACGTGCAGGCGCTGGAGCGCACCGCGCACGCGCATGGCTACGAGGCGCGCCTGCTCGGTGCGGTCGAGGCGGTCAACCGGCAGCAGAAGGGCAAGTTGTTCGAGCTGATCTCGCGGCATTTCGACGGCCAGCTGGGCGGTCGCACGATCGCTCTGTGGGGCTTGGCGTTCAAACCGAATACCGACGACATGCGCGAGGCTTCCAGCCGACGCCTGATGGAACAACTGTGGGGCGCCGGCGCGAAGGTGCGCGCGTTCGACCCGGAAGCGCGCGAGGAAGCCCGGCGGCTGTATGGCGAACGTGCCGATCTGGTGCTTTGCGAGCACGCCGCGGCTGCCCTGCAGGGCGCCGACGTGCTGGCCGTGGTCACCGAGTGGAAGGCCTTCCGCAGCCCCGATTTTGCGGCGATCCGTGCCGCGCTGGCGGTGCCGGCGATCTTCGACGGCCGCAACCTGTACGACCCGGCCGTGGTGGAGGAGGCGGGTCTGGCCTATTACGGCATCGGCCGTGGCCGCAGCCTGCAGTTGTCGTGATGAACAGTTCGAACGACGTGCTCGCCCGCCGGCTCGACGAGATGGAGATCAAGCTGACCTTCATCGACGAGGCGGTGCAGGCGCTGACCACGGCGGACGCCGACCAGTCGCAGCGGATCGCTGCGCTGGAACGCGCCCTGCGCGACCTGCGCGGCGAGGTGGCGTCGATGCGCATCGCGCAGGGCGACGATCCGCACGATGAACCGCCGCCGCCGCATTACTGACCCGGACCCCTCCCACCTGCCGATCACGGAATGCCCGCATGGCCGATTCCCTGCGCGATCAGCTGCTCAAGAGCGGCATCGTCAAACAAGTGCAGCAGGACCGCGCGCACGAACCGAAGCGCCCGACGCCTGCGTCGCCCGGCAAGCCCGCACGCAAGGGCGGCAAGCCGCATGCGGCGCGGCCGTCGGGACAGAGCCAGCAGGACATCGACCTGGCCAAGGCATACGCGCTGCGTGCCCGGACTGAAGCCCGCGAGCGCCAGCGGATCGAGCGCGAGGCGGCCGAGCAAGCCCGGCTGCGGCGTGAGCGCAAGCTGCGCATCCAGCAACTGCTGGATGGCCAGGCGTTGAACAAGGCCGATGCCGACCAGGTGCGCAACTTCGAATACGCCGGCAAGATCCGCCGCATCCATGTCGACGCAACCCAGCTGGCGGCACTCAACGCCGGCGAACTGGGCGTGGTGCAGCATGCCGGTCGCTACCTGCTGGTCAGCCGCGACACGGCCGAGCAACTGCGCGAACTGGACGCCAACCACGTCGCCTTGCTGGTGGCGCCGGGCACCGCCGGCACGGATGACGACGGCGTACCCGACGATCTCATGTGGTGAGGTCGAAGTAGGGCGGGCACCGCCGCCTCACGAAGCAAGCGCGGCGGGCACCGCCCGCCGCGCGATTCAGCGGTCCGGCGCTTGCGTCAACGCCGGATGGTCCCAGCCATGCTTGGGCTTGAAGCGGTCGCCATGGCGGCGGGCCAGCTGCTCCAGCTTCGCCTTCAGCGTGTCGGCGCCTTCGCTGCGCACGTACTGGATCGGGCCGCCACGGAAGGGTGCGAATCCGGTGCCGAAGATCACGCCTGCATCCAGCAGATCGGCGTCGTCGACCACGCCGTCGGCCAGGCAGGCCACCGCCTCGTTGACCATCGACAGGATCATTCGATCCTGCAGGTCCGGCGGTGTCACGTAGTCGTTGTCCACTTCGGGCTTCTGCGGCTTGCCGTCCTGCCACACGTACAGTCCCTGGCCGTCCTTCTTGCCGCGCTTGCCGGCGGCGAGCCGTTCGTCCATGCCGGGCGGCAGCTCCAGGCCGAGGAAAGGCGCCAACTCCTTGCCCACCGAGGCGCAGACGTCCAGACCGATCGTGTCGGCCAGTTCGATCGGCCCCATCGGCATGCCGAACTTCTTCGCCTCGCGATCGAGCACCGCCCCGGGCATGCCCTCGCTGTACAGTCGCATGGCTTCGAGCAGGTACGGGACCAGGATGCGGTTGACCAGGAAGCCCGGCGTGCCCTTGACCGCGACCGGCAGCTTGCCGATCGCCTTGCAGAACGCCAGCGCGCGTTTCTCGATGGCCGGGTCGAGCCGGTCGTGGCGCACGACCTCCACCAGCGGCATCTGCGCCACCGGGTTGAAGAAATGCAGGCCGAGGAAGTCTGCCGGACGAGCGAGCTTGCCGCGCAGTTCGTCCAGCGGAATGCTGGAGGTGTTGCTGGCCAGGATTGCCCCGTCCTTGAGCTGCGGCTCGATGGTGGCGTATAGCGCCTCTTTCGCCTCGGCATTCTCGTAGATCGCCTCGATCGCCAGATCCGCCTGGGCGACGCCCTTGCCGTCGACGTCGGCGCGCAGCCGCTGCACTGCCGCGTCGATCTTCTCCGGGGTCTTGAGCTTTTTCTCGTACAGCGCGCGTGCGCGATCCAGCGCCGGCTGGATGTACTTCATCTCGCGGTCCTGCAGGGTCACGTCCATGCCTTTCAGTGCCACCCAGGCGGCGATGTCGCCGCCCATCACGCCGGCACCCACGACGTGCACGCGGTTGATGGCCGCATCGACGCCGCCGCCCTGGCCCTTCAGCCGCTCCTGCAGGAAGAAGATGCGGATCAGGTTCTGCGCGGTGGGTGTCTGCGCCAGCCGCGCCACCGAGTCGGCTTCGATCTTCAAGCGCTGGCCGATGTCGCTGCCGCCGCGCTTCCACACGTCGATCAGGGCGAACGGCGCCGGATAGTGCTCGCGACGTACCTTGGCCGCCGTCTGCTTGACCATGATCGGCGCCAGGATCTGTCGCCCCAGCCAGCTGTTGCTGGCCCACGCCTTGGCCCGACGCGCGAACGGTCGCGACGGCGCGCGTCGCAGCAGAAGGCGCGCCTCGGCCAGCAGCTCCTGCGGGCGTGCGAGGTGATCGACCACGCCCAGCGCGAGTGCGCGCCGCGCCGAGAGCGGCTTGCCGGTGAGCATCACCGGCATCGCCTCGGCCGCGCCGATCAGGCGTGGCAGGCGGGCCGTGCCGCCCCAGCCGGGGTGGATGCCGAGCATCACCTCGGGCAGGGCGATGCGGGTACTGTCCTCGTCGGCCGCCACGCGCAGACGGCACGCCAGGATCAATTCGGTGCCGCCGCCCATGCAGGGACCGTGCACCGCGGCCACGGTGGGGCAGGCGAGCCGGGCCAGTGCTTCGTACACGCGCTGGCCGTGCTCGATGTTCTCGCGCACGGTGTCCTGGCGCGCGTATTCCACGAACTCGCGGATGTCCGCGCCCACCGCAAAGCCCGCGGACTTGCCCGAATGGATGATGACGCCGGCGGGCATGTCGATCGCCAGCCGCTCGACGATCTGATCCAGCTCGTCCAGCACGGCACGATTGATCGCATTGACGCTGCTGCCGGCGCGGTCGAGCGTCAGCGTCACCAGGCCATCGTCCTCGTGGGTCCGCCAGTGGTTGAATCGCAATCCTTCGAACATGGGGGTCGGCACATGGTGGAGGAGGCCTGAACCATACCGTTCCGTGGTCGCGATTGCGAGATGTGACGCGTGCGCTTGACCCGCTGGTGACAGCGGTGTGAAATCGGACCGTTGCGGACGGTATCCGCCGAAACCAGTCGCACGCGCGGGTGCTCCCGAGCGATTCCCGCAGGTGCGATTGGCTAACTGAACCGGGTCGACGAGGGTCGATCGGTTCCCGGCCATTCGAAGGCATCCGCGCTCGCCGCGGGTCCGGATTCAGCACCTGCCGCAGGACGAAACCAGATGACCATCGCCATGGCCTCCGCCGTACCCCAGGCTGGCGCCGAGATATTCGAACGCATCCTGACCGCGCCCAGTGGCCTGGTCGTGTTGCAAAGCAAGGACGCCGAAGCGCTGATCGAACAGGTGCGCGTGCTGGCCAGGCACAGCGGCCAGGCGGTATACCTGTGGCAGCCGGACACCGGGCTGGGCAGCCTGCGCGAGGCCCATGCCCGGGTGCCGGACTGCGAGCGGCTCGGCAATGCGTTGCGTTACATGCAGCAGAGCATGCATTTCGGCGTCTATTTCCTGCGCGGGGTGGAGCTGCCCCTGTCGGCAGTGGATGCAGCCATGCTGCGCCAGTTGGCGCGGGCGCCCAAGGGCCACCTGCGCCGCGTGGTGCTGGTCGATGCGCCGCAGGCGCTGGTGGCCCACCTGGGCGATCTCGCCGCCCAGGTCAGTACCGAAGACGGCAAGCCGCGCCAGCTGCGCCTGCGCGATGGTCGCTGGCTGACATGAGGCCGCGCACATGAATGCCGGCATCCTGCTGGTAGCCGCCCAGCGCGACCTGCGCCGGGCGCTGTTCGACGCGCTCGATCGTGCCGGCTACGCGCGGCTGCATTCGGCGCGCGACATTTCCCACGCGGCGATCCTGCTGGAGGGCAATGCCGCGCAGGAACCGCTGCAGTTGATGGTGCTGGTGCTGGATGGCGACGAAACCCAGGCCTGCGCCGCTTGCGAGCAATTGCGCCGGCTGCCGGGCGCCGCCGATGCGCCGCTGATCGTGGTGCTGGCCGATGGCGCGCCGTGCAGCCCGGCCGACCTGCCGCCGGGGATCGCCGACTGGCTTTGCGCCGGACAGATTGCCACCGAACTGGTCGCGCGCTGGCAGCGCCTGCCGGTCAGCGCCGCCGGTGGCCCGGTCCCGACGGTTTGGGGTGCGGCCGGCGATTGGCGATGGGCCTTCGAGGAAAGCGGCAGCGAATGGTTGATGGTCGACCTGCAGAGCCAGTGCCTGCTCGAAGTCAGTCCCGGCGTGATCCGGCACAGTCGCCTGCCTGCCAGCGAGTGGGCCGGGCTGGCGCTGGCCGAGGCGGTACAGCTCGAGGGCGACACGTCGGTCACCATTTTCAACGACGCGGATCGCCGCTGGCATCCGGCCCGGCGCAAGTCGTCGCTGGGTTACGACACCGGTCAGGTGAACGTGCGGCGGGTCGAGCAGGGCGGCAGCGCGGCTCTGGCGCTGCAGTTTCGCAGCGATCGCGCCGACCTGCGGCCGGAGGCGGCGTTGTCGCTGTTGTCGCGCCTGTTCGCCTCAAGCAGCGGCGTCGACGCGCAGTCCGCCTGCGCGCAACTGCTGTTCGACGAGCTGGCGCTGGACTATCTGGCCGTGTGGTCGGTCCGTCCGGAAACGGCCGACGCCCCCGCCCAGGTCCTGCAACTGAGCCGCGAGGAACACGCGCAGTGGCCGCCGGGCTACCTGCAGAGTTCGCTGCAGCTGGTGCTGGGCGGGCAGGCGATGCGGTACCAGAGCGATGCCGGCAAGCTGGCGGCGGTCGACCCGCTGCTGCAGCAGCTGGATCTGGCCGGCTTCGTCGGCTTGCCGATGTACGACGAGCGGCACAGCGTGCTCGGCGCCGTGCTCGCCGGCAGCCGCCGCGGTTTCGCCGAGATGGCGGTGGTCGAGCCGGTGCTGCGTTGCGCGGCGGCGCGTTTCGCCCGCACGCTGGAGCTGCAGCGCACCCGCGAACAGGGTCGCGCCGAGGGCCTGGTCGATGCCTTGACCGGGTTGCCCAACCGGTTGCTGTTCAACGACCGGCTGGAGGCGATCCTGCGCGAGGCGATCCGCAACGGCGAGTGCTTTGCCCTGCTGTTCGTCGACCTGGACCGGTTCAAGGCCATCAACGATACCTACGGCCACGCCACCGGCGACCGGGTGTTGCGCACTGTCACCCAGCGGTTGCGCGGCAGCATCCGCGCCTCCGACACCGTGGCGCGTTATGCCGGCGACGAGTTCACCATCGTGCTGCGCCACATCGTCAAGAACGACGACGTGCTGCGCGTGGCCGAGAAGATCGTGCAGATGATGGAGTCGCCGATCTTCCTGGAAGACGGCGTGGAGCTGCAGGTCACCGTGTCGATGGGCGTGAGCTTTTTCCCCGACGACGCCAACGACGCCGATACCCTGCTCAAGCATGCGGACGAGGCGATGTATTCGGCCAAGCACAAGGGCCGCAACAACTTCCAGATCTACGAGGTCAGCCCGGAGTACGCGCGCCAGCACGGCATGGCGCTGAAGACGCGCCTGCGCCACGCCGAAGGCAATGGCGAGTTGCGCGTGGTCTATCAGCCCCAGGTCAATGCCGAGACCGAGGACATCGTGGGCATGGAGGCGCTGGTGCGCTGGGAGCACCCCGAGCTGGGCATGATCAGCCCCGCCGTGTTCATTCCGCTGGCCGAGGAGACCGGGCTGATCGTGTCGATCGGCGAATGGGTGATGCACACCGCTTGCCGCCAGGCGCGCGAGTGGGAGCAGCGCTACGGCTTGCGCCTGCGCCTGGGCGTCAACCTGTCGGCCGTGCAGTTGATGGAGCCGCAGTTGCTGGAGATGGTGGCGCGCGCGCTGCGCGAGACCGGGCTCGATCCCACCCTGCTGGAAATGGAGATCACCGAGAGCATCAGCATCAAGGCGGCGCCGAACCTGGTGGAGAACCTCAATGCGCTGCACCGGCTCGGCTGTCACATCGCGATCGACGATTTCGGCACCGGCGCCGCCTCGCTGGACTACCTGCGCCGGCTGCCCGCCGACCGCATCAAGGTGGACCAGAGCTTCGTGCGCAATATCGGCGTGGACCCGGACGACGAGGCGATCGTGCGGGCCACCATCGAGATGGCCCACCGGCTGAACCGTGCGGTGGTGGCCGAGGGCGTGGAGACCGAGCAGCACCTGCAATTCCTGCGCGACCACCATTGCGACGAGCTGCAGGGTTACCTGTTCTGCCGGCCGTTGCAGCCGATCAGCTTCGAGAAGATGCTGGCCGAGCGCCAGCGCCTGCTGGGCGTGCGGCAGGCCGAACCGGCTTGAGCGGTCCGCAGGCGGCCCCATAACGGGAGCTGGCGCGACGATTGGCTAAACTGAACTCGGTGGGCCGCTCGTGGTCTGAGCGCCGGGTTCAGCTCACCCCAGGCACCCTCAGCGGATGACGGCATTGACGATGGACACGGCCCGCATGGGCGAAAACGAACTGGACCGCGCGCTGGTCGAGCGGGTCCAGCAGGGGGACAAGCGCGCCTTCGACCTGCTGGTGCGCAAGTACCAGCACAAGCTGATCGGGCTGATTTCGCGTTACGTGCGCAGCCATGCCGAGTGCGAGGACATCGCGCAGGAATCCTTCATCCGCGCCTGGCGCGCGATCGGCTCGTTCCGTGGCGACAGCGCGTTCTACACCTGGCTGTACAAGATCGCGGTCAACACCGCCAAGAACCACCTGGTGGCGATGGGGCGACGGCCGCCCTCCGGCGACGTCGACGCGGACGAAGCCGAGTTCATGGCCGGGGCCGAGCGCATGCACGACAGCGCCACCCCCGAGCACGAATTGATGCGCCAGGAAATTGAACAATCGGTGTTTTCCACTGTCCAAGCCCTGCCCGAGGAACTGCGGACCGCCATCACCCTGCGTGAAGTGGATGGCCTCAGTTACGATGAAATCGCCGAAGCGATGGGCTGTCCGATCGGTACGGTGCGTTCGCGCATCTTCCGGGCGCGTGAGGCGATCGACGAAAAGCTGCGGCCGCTGCTGTCTGGCCGCGAGGATCCGACATGAACCAGGCACAGACCCACCAGGACGCCCTCGAGAATCTCTCGGCCAGCATGGACGGCGAATTGCCTGTCGAGCAGTTGCGTTTCCTGTTGCGCCGACTCGATCACGATGAAGCCTTGCGCCAGGCATGGTCGGGCTACCACTTTGCCCGCGACGGCCTGCGCCGCGAGATCACCCTGCGCGCCTCCGGCGGCTTCGCCGCGCGGGTGATGCTGGCGATCGAGCAGGAGACGGTGGCCGCCGCGGCGCCGTCGCGACGGCACGCCTGGTTGCGCTGGTCCGGCGGTGGCGTGATCGCCGCCAGCGTGGCCGCCGCGGCGTTGATGATCAGCCAGCCGGCGGGCGATGCCGGCCGCGTGGACTCCGCCGTGGTGGCGGGGACCAGCCAGGTGACCTTGTCGACGCCGGCGAGCACGCCGGCAGCACCGCCTTCGGTGCCGCCATGGCTCAGCGGCAACGCCGCCGGCCTGCTCAGCCAGCAGGCTTCGGCTACCCTGGGCGCGCCGCTGGACGACGGCCAGTCGCGTGATGCGCGGCGGATGTCGACCTACCCGGCGATGCATCGTTATCGCACCCTGGACAACAACGACGGCAGCTATCTGCTGCTGCTCGACCCGGCACCGGATGCCTCGCACCAGGCCGCTGCCGGCCGGCGCTGAGATTGTCGGGCGAGTGATGGTTCGCGGCAAATCCTGTTGATGCGGATGTCCCCTCGGCGCCTGCGCCGAAGGTGTTGTGCGGCCGCTCGACTGTGCCGCGGCCCGCTTGCCGCGTCGTCATTGATCGCCGGTTCGCGCCGGCTGCAGTTCAAACCCAAGGAGGAGTCATGAGTCATTCCATCTTGCGTACGCTGGCCTGTTGCGCCCTGCTGGGCCTGGCCGGGGTCGGCGGCGTGCAGGCCCAGCCGGCGGCCGCCGCGGCGCTGCCGGATTTCACCGGCATCGTGCAGCAGAACGCCCCTGCGGTAGTGCACGTGGAGGCCCGGTACACCGGCGAACCGAATCGCTCGATGCGCGTGCAGGGCCAGATGGGACCGGGGCAGGGCATGCCCAACGACCCGGGCGCCGAGATCCTGCGGCGCTTCTTCGGCATGCCGATGATGCCCTCGCCCGAGGAGCAGCGGCATACCTCGCTGGGTTCGGGTTTCATCATCTCCAGCGACGGTTACATCCTCACCAACAACCACGTGGTCGACCATGCGGACAAAGTCACTGTGCGCCTGCAGGATCGCCGCACGCTGACCGCCAAGGTGGTCGGCACCGACCCGACCTATGACATCGCCCTGCTCAAGGTCGATGCCGGCGGTGCGCTGCCGGCGGTGACCATCGGCAATTCGCGCAGCCTGAAACCGGGCCAGTGGGTGCTCGCGATCGGCTCGCCGTTCGGCTTCGACTACACCGTGACCCAGGGCATCGTCAGCGCGGTGGGCCGCAACCTGGGCCAGCGCGACCAGCCATATACCTCCTTCATCCAGACCGACGTGCCGATCAACCGCGGCAACTCCGGCGGCCCGCTGTTCAACCTGCAGGGCCAGGTGGTCGGCATCAATTCGCAGATCTATTCCAACACCGGCGACTATCTCGGCGTGTCGTTCTCGATCCCGATCGACGTGGCAATGAACGCGGTGCAGCAGCTCAAGACCAAGGGCTACGTCTCGCGCGGCCTGCTCGGCGTGACTGTGCAGCCGGTCAGCGACGACATCGTCAAGGCGTTCAAGCTCGACAACGGCGTCGGCGCGGCCGTGGTCGACGTGGACCCGGACAGCGGTGCCGGCAAGGCCGGCCTCCAGGCCGGCGACATCATCCTGGCCTACGACAACCACGACCTGCAGCAGGCCGCCGACCTGCCGCCGCTGGTGGGCATGACCAAGCCGGGCAGCAAGGTGCCGGTGGAGATCCTGCGCAACGGCAAGAAGCAGACCGTGCAGGTAACCATCGGCGAGGCCAAGCGCGACGGCAATGCCGTGGACAACCGCAGCGCCGGCTCGCCCACTGCGCGCAGCGGTTCGGCCGCGCTGGGGTTGAGCGTGCAGTCGCTCGACAACGATACCCGCAAGCAGCTCGGGCTGAAGGACGGGCAGGGCGTGGTGATCGACGCCATCACCGGTCCGGTGGCGGCGCAGTCGGGGCTGCGCGCCGGCGACGTGATCCTGATGGTCAACCAGCGCAAGATCGGCAGCGTGGCGGAGTTCGAGGCGGCCACGAAGGACGTCAAGGCGGGCAGCACGGTCCTGTTGCTGGTGCGCCGCGGCGACCAGAGCCAGTTCATCGGCCTGACCGTGCCGGACGGGAAGTAGCCGGACCTCGCCCGGCAAGGGTGCCGCCCGTCGCGGGGCGGCACCGATCCCCTCGCGGATGCCTGCCGGACGGGTGTTCCATGCGATAATGCGGGGTTGGCGTCGCCTCGGGGCGGCGCGTCGTCATGCATGGTGCGTGGCGGCGGACCCCACGACCGAAAGGCCGCTCGCGCTCCATGGAATTGATCCGCAACTTCTCCATCATTGCCCACATCGATCACGGCAAGTCCACGCTGGCCGACCGCATCATCCAGATCTGCGGCGGTCTGGCTGACCGCGAGATGGAAGCACAGGTGCTGGACAACAATCCGATCGAGCGCGAGCGCGGCATCACCATCAAGGCACAGTCGGTGTCGCTGCCCTACACCGCGCGCGACGGCAAGACCTACCAGCTCAACTTCATCGACACCCCCGGCCACGTGGATTTCTCCTACGAGGTGAGCCGTTCGCTGGCCGCGTGCGAGGGTGCGCTGCTGGTGGTCGACGCGGCACAGGGCGTCGAGGCCCAATCCGTGGCCAACTGCTACACCGCGGTGGAGATGGGCCTGGAAGTGGTGCCGGTGCTCAACAAGATCGACCTGCCCACCGCCGACGTCGAGAAGGTCAAGGGCGAGATCGAGGCGGTGATCGGCATCGACGCCACCGACGCGGTGGCGATCAGCGCCAAGACCGGGCTCAACGTGGTCGAGGTGCTGGAGGCAATCGTGGCGCGCATCCCGCCGCCCAAGCCGCGCGACACCGATCGCCTGCAGGCGCTGATCATCGACTCGTGGTTCGACAACTACCTCGGCGTGATCTCGCTGGTGCGCGTCATGCAGGGTGAGATCAAGCCCGGCGACAAGTTGCTGGTGATGTCCACCGGGCGCAGCCACGAGGTCGACGACGTCGGCGTGTTCACGCCCAAGCGCAAGAAGCTGGACAAGCTGTCGGCGGGCGAAGTGGGCTGGATCAACGCCTCGATCAAGGACGTGCACGGCGCGCCGGTGGGCGACACGCTGACCCACGCCGGCAAGCCGGCCGCGGCGCCGCTGCCGGGCTTCCAGACCATGCAGCCGCGCGTGTTCGCCGGCCTGTTCCCGGTGTCGTCGGACGACTTCCCGGCGATGCGCGAGGCGCTGGACAAGCTGCGCTTGAACGACGCCGCGCTGTTCTTCGAGCCGGAGTCCTCCGAGGCGATGGGCTTCGGCTTCCGCTGCGGCTTCCTCGGCATGCTGCACATGGAAATCGTGCAGGAGCGGCTGGAGCGCGAATACGACCTCAACCTGATCACCACCGCACCCACGGTGGTTTACGAGGTGCTGCTCAGCGACGGCTCGATCCTGCAACTGGACAACCCGGCCAAGCTGCCGACCAACTCCAGCCTGATCCAGGAAATCCGCGAACCGATCATCGTGGCCAACATCCTCACCCCGCCGGACTACATCGGCAGCGTGATCAAGCTGTGCGAGGAAAAGCGCGGCGTGCAGCGTTCGATCCAGTACCTGGCCACCCAGGTGCAGATCAGCTACGAGATGCCGCTGGCCGAGGTGGTGATGGATTTCTTCGACCGGCTGAAGTCCGTTTCGCGCGGCTACGCCTCGATGGATTACCACTTCGATCGTTTCGAGGCCGGTCCGTTCGTGCGCACCGATGTGCTGATCAACGGCGAGCGCGTCGACGCGCTGAGCCTGATCGTGCACCGCAGCCACGCCGACCGCCGCGGCCGCGAACTGGTCGAGCGCATGAAGGAGCTGATTCCGCGCCAGCAATTCGACGTGGCGATCCAGGCCGCGATCGGCGCGCAGATCATCGCCCGCTCGACGGTGAAGGCATTGCGCAAGAACGTGCTGGCCAAGTGCTACGGCGGCGACGTCAGCCGCAAGAAGAAGCTGCTGGAGAAACAGAAGGAAGGCAAAAAACGGATGAAGCAGGTCGGGCGGGTCGAGATCCCCCAGGAAGCCTTCCTCGCCGTGTTGAAAGTGGATAAATAGCCAAAGGCCGGGAATAGGGAATCGGGAATCGGGAATAGGAAGAGCGGCTTCACTATTCCCCATTCCCGATTCCCCATTCCCGGCTCCAAAGGGAGCCCCTCATGGAATTTGATTTTGCGGCGATTCTGCTTGGCCTCACCGTGCTGTTCGGCGTGGTGTGGGGGCTGGATCGGCTGTTCCTGTACAAGAAGCGCAAGGCGCGGCTGGACGCGGCGGGCGAGGAGTATCGCGACCCGATGCCGGTGGACTGGGCGCGCTCGCTGTTCCCGGTGGTGCTGGTGGTGCTGCTGCTGCGGTCGTTCGTGGCCGAGCCGTTCCGCATCCCGTCCGGCTCGATGATGCCGACGCTGGACGTGGGCGATTTCATCCTGGTCAACAAGTTCGCCTATGGCCTGCGCCTGCCGGCGTTCAACAACAAGATCCTCGACCTGGGCGAACCCGAGCGCGGCGACGTGGTGGTGTTCCGCTGGCCCGGCTTCACCTGCCATCGCGACGACGGCACGGTAGTGCACGGCGGCAATGCGGACTGCAGCGTTCCGGTGCCGAACCAGAACTGGATCAAGCGCGTGATCGGCCTGCCCGGCGACACCATCCAGATACGCGACAGCGAAATCGTGATCAACGGCAAGCCGGTGCCGGCCGAGAAGATCGGCCCGTTCAAGGGCAACCACGCGCGCCCGGCGGACGAGGAACTGCTCGCCTACGGCGCCACCATCTGGAAAGAGCACCTGGGCAAGGTGACCCACCTGATCGCGCGCATGCCCGACCGCATGCCCACGCCGCCGGTGCCCAACGCGAACATGCCTGCGGTGGTGCCCGACAACTGCTATCTGGTGATGGGCGACGACCGCGAAAACAGTGAAGACAGCCGCTGGTGGGGCTGCATGCCGGAGCAGAACCTGGCCGGCAAGGCATTCCTGATCTGGATGAGCTGGAAGGGCTGGGGCACCGGCGGCGTGGATTTCTCGCGCATCGGCACGGTCATCCACTGACGCATCCTCCGGCCAGGCGCGCGACCGCGAAAACGTGATGCGATCGTGCCGCCCGCTCCCCGCCTGCGGCCAACAAGTGCGAGAATCCGCAGGCGCCATCGGCCCCGGCCGGGCCGGTGCGGCGGGTGCGGGCGACACCGGGACATCCACAGATCGAACGGCCGCCCAGGCGGCATAGCGAGGGGACTATGAAATCGAAACAGTCGGGCATCACCCTGATCGGCTTCCTGCTCATCATCGTGGTAGTGGGCTTCTTTGCCTACATGGCGATGAAACTGGCGCCGTCGTATTCCGAGTACATGGGCGTGACCAAGGCGATGAACCAGATCGCCACCGAAGGCACCAATGGCAAGTCGCTGGACTCGATCCGCCGCGATTTGATGTTCAAGCTCGGCTTCCAGTACGTCGACGATGCCACCGTCAAGCCGGCCAACATCACCATCAAGCGCGACGCCGGCGGCACCAGCGTGCTGACCGTGGCCTACGACAAGCAGATCCCGTTCATGTACAACATCGACTTCCTGCTGCACTTCAACAAGAGCGTGCCGCTGCAGGGCAATGTCGGCGAGTAGACGTTGAAGCTCCGTCACCGATTCAGTGATCCGGCCTGGGCGCAGTTGGCGCTGACCCACCGCAGCGCCGGCAAGCCCAACAACGAACGGCTGGAGTTCCTCGGCGATGCGCTGCTGGGCGCGATCATCGCCGAGCTGCTTTACGAGGTGCATCCCAAGGCCAGCGAAGGCGAGCTGTCGCGGCTGCGTGCGCAACTGGTCAACGGCAACGCGCTGGCCGTGGTGGCGCGCGAGCTGGAGTTGGGCGACGAGCTGAAGCTCGGCCCCGGCGAGCTCAAGAGCGGCGGCTTCCGTCGCGACTCGATCCTCGCCGATGCGTTCGAGGCACTGGTGGCGGCGGTGTACGAGGATGCCGGTTTCGACACCTGCCGCAGCCTGGTGCGCGACCTGTTCGGCGAGCGCGTCGCCGCGCTGCGACGCTCGTCCAAGGACGCCAAGACCCGGCTGCAGGAACACCTGCAATCCGGGGGCTGGCCGCTGCCGCAGTACGAGCTGGTCGACAGCCACGGCGAGGACCACGCCAAGACCTTCGACGTGACCTGCCGCATCAGCGAACCGCTGCAGATCGTCGCCGCTGCCACGGCCGGCAGCCGCCGCGCCGCCGAACAGGATGCCGCCGAGAGCGTGCTCGGCCAGTTGCTGGAACTGGCGCGCGACTCCTGAGCCGCCGGCGCCGCGGGTTCACCGTGCGCGCGCCTTCCACGCACTACACTTGCCCTCCGACTCGCCGAGCCTGCCACCATGAACGACCCCCTCGACATCGCCGACGGCAGCCTGCCGCATGAGGATTTCCGCTGCGGCACCGTGGCCCTGGCCGGACGCCCGAACGTGGGCAAGTCGACCCTGCTCAACGCGCTGATCGGCTTTCGCCTGTCCATCATCAGCCCGCGACCGCAGACCACGCGCCATCGCATTCTCGGCATCCACACCAACGAGGCCGGGCAGATCCTCTACGTGGACACCCCGGGCCTGCACCGGGGCGCCAAGCGGGCGATGAACCGCAGTCTCAACCGCGCCGCCCGCTCGGCGATCGGCGACGTGGACCTGGTGGTGCAGGTGATCGAGGCCGGTCGCTTCACCGACGAGGACGAGGCGCTGTACACCGCCCTGGTCGAGCAGTCCGCGCCGCGCCTGCTGGTGATCAACAAGGTCGATCTGAACAAGGACAAGACCGTGATGCTGCCGTTCGTGGCCGAACTGGCGCAGCACCATCAGTACGACGAGATCCATTACGTCAGCGCGTTGAAGGAACAGGGCCTGCAGGCGCTGGAGCAGGCCATCATCAAGCGCCTGCCGGTACGCGCGCCGATCTACGGCGTCGACGAGGTCACCGACCGCAGCGAACGGTTCCTCGCCGCCGAGATGGTGCGCGAACAGTTGATGCTGCGGCTGGACCAGGAGCTGCCGTACGCCACCACGGTGGAGATCGAGCAGTTCGAGGATCGGCCGGACGGCGTCGCCGAAATCCACGCCGTGATCTGGGTCGAGCGCGCCGGCCAGAAAGCCATCGTGATCGGCCAGGGCGGCGCCCAGCTCAAGGCGATCGGCTCCGGCGCCCGCCGCCACATGGAGCGCATGTTCGAGCGCAAGGTGTTCCTGCGCCTGTGGGTCAAGGTCCGCGAAGGCTGGGCCGACGACGAAAACATGCTGAAGAAATTCGGGTATACGGATTGAGAGCAGGGAGTGGGGAATAGGGAATAGGGAATCGTCAAAGCCGAATCCGCCGCTCTCCCATCCCGTTTTCCCATTTTGGCTTTCTGCGAGTTATGGAACAGGAAGTGGGGAATCGCCAAGGCGACCACTGCTCTCCTGTTCCCTATTCTCCATTCCCTATTCCCAGCCCCCAAGCCATGCGCATCGACCAGCAACCCGCCTATGTCCTGCACGCGCGGCCGTATCGCGAGACGTCGCTGTTGCTGGAGTGCCTGACCCGCGAGCATGGGCGGTTGGGTGTGGTGGCGCGGGGCGTGCGCGGTGAGCGTGCACGGTTGCGGCGTGCGCAGCTCGAACCGTTCCAGCCGCTGGCGCTGGGTCTGCTGCTGCGCGGCGAGATGGCCACGCTCACCGCCGTCGAGGCGGTCGGCACGCCGCAGCGGCTGGAAGGCGACGCGGCGCTGGCCGGGCTGTATCTCAACGAGTTGGTGGTGCGCCTGACCGGGCGGCAGGACCCGCTGGGGCCGCTGTTCGATGCCTATGCCGCAGCGCTGGCGCGGCTGGCCACGGGCGAATCGATCAGCTGGAGCCTGCGCCGCTTCGAACGCGACCTGCTGCAGGCCACCGGTTACGGCCTGCCGTTGCTGTACGAGGCAGACACCGGCGAGGTGATCGAGCCGGACGCGTGGTATCGCTACCAGGTCGAGGAAGGCGCGCGGCGTTGCGCCGCCGACGCGCCCCGCGCGATGCGCGGCGCCGACCTGCTGGCACTGGCGCACGACCGCATGCCCGACCCGCACGGCCTGAAAGCATTGCGCGACCTGATGCGCGAAATCATCCGCTTCCACCTCGGCGGCGGCGAGTTGCGCGCGTGGCGGGTGCTGTCGATGGCGGTCTCGCGCCGCGCTCCCGCCGCGGGCAGCGACCGCGCCAAGCCGCCGGCGTGAGTCCGCGCCGGGAGCGTGGGCGGTAGAAATCTCCCGGGCTGCAAAAGCGTCTGCGCGGTCCATATTTCCGCCGCTTCCTGCCCGTAGAACCACTATGGGCCGGCGAATCGTCGAAAATCTGTCCTCACGCAGCCACTTTTTCGCCTCGAAAGTTTCTACCGCCCACGCTCCTAGCTGTCCAGCGCCTGCAGCGTCGCGGCCAGCACGCGGCGGAAGCTGGCCAACGCGGCGGGCGCGGAGCCGTCGGGCAGGAGTTGCCGCTGCAGTCGCACCGCCTGTTCGGCCAGCGCCGTGGCACCGCAAAATCCGCATGAGGAACGCAGCCGGTGCAGCCGTTCGGCGAATGCGACGCGGTCGGCGCTGAGCTGGTCCAGTTCGCCTTGCAGCAGCGCGAGTTCCTCGCGCAGCAACAGGCGCAACGCACGCATCGTGGTGGCGTCGCCGCTGCTGCAGAGCGCCGCGCCATCGTCCAGCACGGACGACGACTCGGCCTGGATCAGCGCCAGCACGCGGCGCAGGTCGGTCAGGGTGCAGGGTTTGAGCAGGATGTCGCTGAAGCCTGCCGCCAGCAGGTCGTCGCGGTCGGCCGGCGCGATGTCCGCGCTGGTGGCCACGGCGGTGCTGTCGACGGAGGCGGAGCGGACATCGGCGCGCAGTTGCTCCAGCACGTGCAGGGCGCCGCCGCCGGGCATGCGGCAGTCGAGCAGCAACAGGTCGAACTTGCCCGCACCGGCGCGCTCCAGCGCTTCCCGGCCGCTGCCGGCGGTCTCCACCGTGGCGCCCAGCGAGCGCAGCCCGTCGCCGAGGAAGCGGCAACTGCCGGGGTCGTCATCGGCGACCAGAACGTAGGGGCGGGGTGCCTGGCGGAGGGACGAACTGCAAGATTCCGGGCGCTCGCTCAAGACGAAATCCTTGTCGTTCATCTGGATTTGGCAGAATGGCCCGAGATGCGCCCGACTTCAAGCCACATTTCGAGCCGCTTCGCGCTGTGTTGCGGCCTCCTGCTGGGTCTGCTCTGGTTCGCGCCGGCGCGGGCCGACGTGCTGCTGTCGGCCAGGTCGATCAGCATGCCGGGACTTCAACTGCAGGCGGTGACGCTGCGCCTGGGCGAGGACGGCGCCGGCGCGCTCACCGTGTCGCTGCATGCGGACAAGGCCGACCTGCCGGCCATGGGCTGGCGCCGCCTGCCGCTGGATCTTGCCGGCAGCCTGCGCCGCAACGAGCACATGGGCTGGGTGCTGGGCGGCAACCTCAAGCTGGCCCGCGCGCCCGGCGGCGCGCTCGCCGATGCGCAGGTGCAGGTGCAGGTGAGCCCGGCGACCAACACCTTGCAGATCGACGTGTTGCAAGGCCAGGCCACGCTCAGCGGCGCCTTGCCGCTGGATCAGCCCACGCATGCGCAGATCCGTGTGACAAACCTGCCGGCAGGCTGGCTGCAAGGCCTGCTCGGCACCGTCTGGTCCGGCCGCACCACCGCCGGCCGGGTGGATGCCGAGCTGGCACTGGACCTGCGTGACCCGGGCCTGCGTTCCTCCGGCCAGTTCAGTCTGCACGAGGTGGGTTTCGACACGCCCAGCGGCACGCTTGCCGGGCGGGGCGTCAGCGGCAATGGCCGCTTCAACCTCGACTACGGCGATGGCCCGGCACAGATCGACCTCGATGCAGGCCTGCGCGGCGGTGAGCTGCTGCTGGGTCCGCTCTACGCCAAGCTGCCCGATCATCCCGTGCAGTTGAATCTGCATGCCAACGCTGCGGACGGGGCGGTGGAGCTGAGCCGCCTGCGTTTCACCGATGCCGATGCGCTGCAGCTCTCCGGCGCGCTGGCGTTCGATGCCAAAGGCGCGCCGAGCGCCCTGCGGCTGGACCGCCTGCACGCCAGCTTCCCGGCGGCGTACGAACGTTACGGGCGCTCCTGGCTCGACACGATGGGCCTGCAGGACCTCACGGTGGCCGGCGACATCGACGCCAGTGTCGACTGGCGTGAGGATTCCCTGCGCAGCTTCGCGTTCAAGACCGATGGGTTCGACCTGACCGACGCTGCCGGGCGCCTGGCGATCGACGGCCTGCACGGCGCGCTGGACTGGTCGGCCAAGGGCGACCGGCCCGTTACCACGCTGGGCTGGCGCGGGCTGGGTTTCTACCGGATCGAGAACGGCGCGGCCCAATCGACCTGGCGCAGCCACGACGGCATGCTGAGCCTGCAGCAGCCGCTGACGCTGCCGGTGCTGGGTGGCCAGTTGCAGATCGGCCAGTTCGACTGGTCCCCCGCCGCGGCTGCCGGCCAGCGGCTGGCGACCTCCCTGGTGCTGACCGGCGTGGACATGAAGGCGTTCAGCCAGGCGATGGGCTGGCCCGCGTTCCCCGGCACGCTGGCCGGCGCGGTGCCCTCGCTGCGCTGGGTCGACGACCGGCTGGAACTCGGCGGCGGGCTCAGCGCGCACGTGTTCGACGGCTTCGTCGACATCACCCGGCTGTCCCTGCAGCAACCGTTCGGGACCAGTCCGGTGCTCAGCGCGGATATCGACCTGAAGCAGCTCGATCTCGGTGCGATCACCAGCGTGTTCGACTTCGGCAGCATCACCGGGCGGCTGGACGGCAGCATCCAGGGCCTGCGCCTGGTCGACTGGAGCCCGGTGGCGTTCAAGGCCAGCCTGCTCGCCGGCGACGGCGGACGGATCAGCCAGCGCGCGGTGAACAACCTCACCTCGGTCGGTGGCGGCGGCGTGGCTGCCGGCCTGCAGGGCGCGATGCTGAAGCTGTTCAAGACATTCGGCTACCAGCGCATCGGCCTCAATTGCACCTTGCAGGGCACCGTGTGCAAGATGAGCGGTCTGGAACCGACCGACGGTGGCTACACTATCGTCGAAGGCAGCGGCCTGCCGCGCCTGCAGGTGATCGGCCACCAGACCGAGGTCGACTGGCCCACCCTGGTCAAGCGGCTGCAGGACGCCATCAGCGGCAGCGGGCCCGAGATTCACTGAGCGGTTGCCGATTCGACCTCCAAGCCCGGACTGGCGATCGAAAGTCACGAGAACGGGTTTTCTGCACATACTTACTTTTCAGCACCGGAGTCACGTCATGCGCAAGCTCGTCTACGTCATCCTGACCACCATGGCCGTGGCGCTGGTCGGCTGTGTCACGATCAACGTGTACTTCCCCGAAGCCGCGGCGCAGAAGGCCGCCGACCAGTTCATCGGCAGCGTGCTGGACAAGGCCGACGCCGCCGGCAAGCCGGCCGCGAAGGAGCCGCCGCCGGCGCCGAAGAGCGACGCCGGGCACCCCTCGGCCATGCTGCTCGACCTGCTGATCCCCGCCGCGCAGGCGGCCGAGACGCCGGATTTCCGCGTCCACACCAGCGCCACCGACGCCATTCATGCGCGCATGAACCAGCGCATCGGCGGCATCCTCGGCCAGCTGCTGGACAGCGGCGCGGTCGGCTTCACCCACGACGGCATGGTGGCCATGCGCGACGCGGCGAAGGTGCCGCTGAGCCAGCGCGCCCAGGCCAATGCCGCCGTGGCCGAGGAGAACCGCGACCGCGCCGCGCTGTACCGCGAGATCGCCGTCGCCAACAACCATCCGGAATGGGAGGCGCAGATCCGCACCGCCTTCGCCAAGACATGGATCGAGAAGGCGCACGCCGGCTGGTACTACCAGAACGCCGCCGGCGCCTGGCAGAAGAAATAGCTTCCGCCGCAAAGTGATCCCTACCGCGTAGGGCGGGCACTGCCCGCCGGCTCTCCGGAAGCTGGAGCGGCGGGCAGTGCCCGCCCTACGGGGGCGCGGTCCGGCCCGATCTGTGATAATTGGCGGCCAGCCCTTCTGTCTGCGCCCCATGTCACGTTCCAACTCGGTCTCGCCCACACCCTTTGAAGCACACATCACCGACCTCGGCCACGATGGCCGCGGCGTGGCGCGGATCGACGGCAAGACGGTGTTCGTCAGCGGGGCCTTGCTCGGCGAGCGGGTGATGGCGAAGCTGCGCAAGCGGCACCGGCATTTCGACGAGGCGGAAACGGTCGAGGTGATCACCGCCTCGCCGCATCGGGTCGAACCGAAATGCCGCCATTTCGCGCAGTGCAGCGGCTGCTCGCTGCAGCATCTCGATGCGCCCTCGCAGATCGCCGCCAAGCAACGCGTGCTGGCCGAGAACTTCGAGCGCATCGGCAAGGTCACGCCACAAGCCTGGTTGCCGCCGCTCACCGCCGAACCATGGGGCTATCGGCGCAAGGGTCGGCTGTCGGTACGCAACGTGGCGAAGAAGGGCCGCGTGCTGGTCGGCTTCCGCGAGGAGCAGAACCCGCGTTTCGTCACCGAGATCCGGCAATGCGAAGTGATGCATCCGGCGCTCGGCCCCAAGGTCGGGTTGCTGGCCGAGCTGCTGGGCACCATGGATGCGGCCGAGGACATCCCGCAGATCGAATTCGCCGCCGGCGACGAGCTCATGGCGCTGGTGTTCCGCCACATGCAGCCGCTCAGCGAACACGACCAGGCCGCGCTGGTCGCGTTCGGCCGGCAGCACGGTTTCGCGATCTACCTGCAGCCGGGCGGCATCAGCAGCGTGCATCCGTTGTGGCCGGAAAACCCGCGGCTGGCCTTCACGATCGCCAGTGGGGACGCGCGCTTCGCCGACGTCGAGCTGGAGTTCCAGCCGCTCGATTTCGTGCAGGTCAACGCCGGCATGAATCAGTTGATGATGGCGCGCGCGATGGAGCTGCTCGACCCGCAGCCGGCCGATCGCGTGCTCGACCTGTTCTGCGGCCTCGGCAACTTCACCCTGCCGATCGCGCGGCGGGTGGCCGAGGTCGTCGGCGTGGAAGGCGAGCACGGCCTGGTCGAGCGCGCCGCGCAGAACGCCGCGCGCAACGGCATCGCCAACGCGCGCTTCCACGTCGCCAACCTGTTCGAGGACCAGCGCGCCACCGAGTGGGCGCGCCAGCCGTGGGACAAGCTGCTGCTCGATCCGCCGCGTGCGGGCGCCGACAAGGTGCTCGACTACCTGCCGCACAAGGCGACCAGACGCATCGTCTACGTCTCCTGCCATCCCGCCTCGCTGGCGCGCGACGCCGGCATCCTGGTCAACCGGCACGGCTTCAGGCTGGCCTCGGCCGGCGTGATGGACATGTTCCCGCATACCTCCCATGTCGAATCGATTGCGCTGTTCGAGCGCTGAGGAGCGAGGAGTGAATGAAGAGGAGTGAGAAGTGAGAGAAATCCAGTGCATGCTTGACGCTCTTGTTCTTGCTCTCTCTCACTTCTCACTTCTCTCCGTTCACTCCTGACTTTTATGCCCATCGAGATCGAACGCAAATTCCTGTTGGCCACCGACGAGTGGCGCGCCGCGATCGAGCGCAGCGAGCCGATCGCGCAGGGCTACCTGGTCGGTGCGCAGGCCTTGCGCGAGGGCCACGCGCGCGCCTCGGTGCGCGCGCGGCTGGCCGGTGAGCAGGCGTGGCTCAACATCAAGGCCGCCACTTCCGGCATCGCGCGGGCCGAATTCGATTACCCGATACCGCTGGCCGATGCGCGCGTCATGCTGGCCAGCCTCTGCGACGGCGTGCTGGAGAAGGTCCGCCATCATGTCCGCGTCGACGGCGTACTGTTCGAGGTCGACGAGTTCGGCGGCGACAACGCCGGCCTGGTCGTCGCCGAGGTCGAATTGCCTGCAGTCGATGCCTCATTTCCGCGGCCGGCGTGGCTGGGCCGCGAGGTGAGCGCGCTGACGCGCTACTACAACGTCAACCTGATCGCGCACCCGTACCGGCAATGGTCGCCGGCCGAGCGCGCCGCCGAGGATGCCGCATGCTGATGATCGGCGTGGCCGCGCCGGAACTGGCCGAATCCGAGAAACGCTGGCTGCGCGCGCCCGGCGTCGCCGGCGTGCTGCTGTTTGCGCGCAACTACCGTTCGCGCGAGCAGTTGATGGCCTTGTGCGAGGCGATCCGCGATGCCGGCGGCGAGCACCTGCTGATCGCGGTGGACCAGGAGGGTGGCCCGGTGCAACGCTTCCGCGACGGCTTCACCCGGCTGCCGCCGCTGGCGACGATCGGTGCCGTTTACGACCGCGCCCCCTTTGATGCGATCCGCCTGGCCGAGGAGCACGCCTGGGTGATGGCCAGCGAACTGCGCGCCAGCGGCGTCGATTTCAGTTTCGCGCCGGTGGTCGATCTCGCCCGTGGCAACGCGGCTATCGGCCTGCGTGCTTTCCACGCCGATCCCGCGGTGGCCGGCGAACTGGGCCAGGCCTACGTGCGCGGCATGCACCTGGGCGGCATGGCCGCAGTGCTCAAGCACTTCCCGGGGCATGGCTCGGTCACCGGCGACACCCACAAGGTGGCGGCGATCGACCCGCGCGGCCTGGACGAGATCCGCCGCGACGATCTGCGCCCGTTCGCCGAATGCATCGAGGCACGCGTCGAAGCGGTGATGATGGCGCACGTCATTTACCCGGCCGTGGACAGCCGTCCAGCCGGCTATTCGAAAGTCTGGATCGAGCAGGTCCTGCGCGGCGAACTGGGCTTCACCGGCGCGGTGATCAGCGACGACATCAGCATGGCCGCCGCCGGCGCGGCCGGCAGCGTGGGCGGGCGGGTGAGGGCGCACCTCGACGCCGGCTGCGACCTGGTGCTTGCCTGCTTCCCCGAGGTGGTCGAGGAGGCACTGGCCGCGCTGCCCGCCGATACCGGCGCCATGCCCGCGTCGATCGCCACGCTGCGCGGCGCCATTGGCGCCACCTGGGCCGGCCTCGCGGACAATCCACAGCGCGACCGTTTCGTCGCCCGCATCACGGCGTTGCACGCCGAAGGAAACGCATGAACACTGCACATCCCTCCCTGGCCGATGCCCTGGCGCAGGCCGACCTGCTGTATGCCCGCGAGGCGCTGGAGCCGGTGATCGCCGACATGGGCGCACGCATCGATGCCGTGCTCGGCGGCGAGCGCGCGGTGTTCCTCACCGTGATGAACGGTGCGTTGATCTTCGCCGGCCAGCTGGCCCTGGCGATCCGCACCGACCTGGAGTTCGACTACGTGCACGCCACCCGCTACCGCGGCGAAACCACCGGCAGCACGCTGCACTGGCTGCGTGCACCCGCCGTGTCGCTGGCCGGTCGCGTGGTGCTGCTGGTCGACGACATCCTCGACGAAGGCCACACGCTGAAGGAAGTGCGCGAAGACTGCTACAAGCGCGGTGCGAAAAAAGTGCTGATCGCCAGCCTGTGCACCAAGCGGCACGATCGCTTGGTCGACGGCATCGCCTCGGATTTCAACGGCGTGGAACTGCCCGACCGCTTCGTGTTCGGCTACGGCATGGACTACTACGAGCAGGGGCGCAACCTGCCGGGCATCTACGCGTTGAAGGCCGGGAATGGGGAATAGGGATTCGGGACCAGGGCGCACAAGTGTGGCGCTTCGAATTTGCGCTTGCGCTACCCCAGCCGATCACCCTTCGACTTCGCTGCGCTGCGCTCAAGGTGAACGGTGGTGAATTTCTGGCTGCAACCTGAAAACGGATCATTACGATGCCCCATCACGAAACTACCCCCCTCGACCTCGCCGTCATCGGCGGCAGCGGCCTGTACAACTTCCCGGGCCTGGAAAATGCCGAGCGGCACACGGTGGACACGCCCTACGGCCCGGCCTCCGGCGACATCGTGGTCGGCGACTTCGCCGGCAAGCGCATCGCCTTCCTCGCCCGCCACGGCGAGAGCCACACGCTGCCGCCGCACCGGGTCAACTACCGCGCCAACGTGTGGGCGTTGCACAGCCTGGGCGCGCGGCGGGTGGTCGGCGTCAATGCCGTCGGCGGCATCCGCGACGACATGGGTCCGCGGGTAATCGTGGTACCCGACCAGCTGATCGACTACACCCACGGCCGCCTCACCAGCTACTGCGACGTCGAAGGCGCCGAGGTGAAACACATCGACTTCAGCGAGCCGTATGCCGAATCGTTGCGACGGCAATTGCTTGATGCGGCGCGTGCGGCCGGCGTGGCGGCCATCGACGGCGGCTGCTACGGGGCCACCCAGGGGCCGCGGCTGGAAACCCGTGCCGAGATCGCCCGCATGAAGCGCGACGGTTGCGACCTGGTCGGCATGACCGGCATGCCCGAGGCCGTACTGGCGCGCGAACTGGAGTTGGACTATGCCTGCCTGGCACTGGTGGCGAACTTTGCCGCCGGCTGCGGCGACGAGGCGGAAATCAGCATCGAGGAGATCTTCGCCCACCTCGCCGCCGCCACCGCCGACGTGCCGCGCATCCTGGCCGAGTTGCTGCGGGTCTGAGGGCATCCGGTGAATTTGTGCACGGACCGGACTTCTTCGTATTGCAATGCGGCTTCACCTCTTGCTACTTTTCCCCGGCCAGCGCGGCGAGCCGGGGGGAACAGCCGCACCAGTTCTGGCGCACCATTCCATGGATCCAGAGGTTCACGCAATGACTTTCGGTACGGTCAAATGGTTCAACGACGCCAAGGGTTTCGGTTTCATCGCACCTGAGGACGGGGGAGCGGACGTGTTCGTCCATTTTTCGGCGATCGCCAGCAAGGGCTTTCGCAGCCTGCAGGAAGGTCAGCGGGTGAAGTTCGAAGTCACCCAAGGTCCCAAGGGCGCCCAGGCCTCGGCGGTCGAAGCCGCCTGATCGGCCGACCCCGCGTCGCATGATGCAAAGGAAACCCCGCACTCGCTGCGGGGTTTCCTTTTTTGCGCGAGCCCCCAACCGGAAGCCCCATCCGTTCACCCTGAGCGTAGCCGCGCAGCGGCGAAGTCGAAGAGCCACACCACGAGTCGAGACCCCTACGGCAGCGCATGGCCGCGTCGCTTGGTTAATATGGGGAATTGCCGAACACCCCAGGAGCTCCTCGTGATCATCAAGCCCAAAGTCCGCGGTTTCATCTGCGTCACCGCCCACCCGGTCGGCTGCGAGCGCAACGTGCTCGACCAGATCGCGATCACCCAGGCCGCCGGCCACGACAAGAGCAAGGGCCCCAAGCGCGTGCTGGTGATCGGCGCCTCCACCGGCTACGGTCTGGCCTCGCGCATCACCGCCGCGTTCGGCTACGGCGCCGCCACGCTCGGCGTGTTCTTCGAGAAGCCCAGCAGCCACGACAAGACCGGCACCGCCGGCTGGTACAACGCCGCCGCGTTCGACAAGGCGGCCAAGGCCGCCGGTCTCTATGCGAAGTCGATCAACGGTGACGCCTTCGCCAACGAAACCCGCGCCAAGGCGATCGAGATCATCAAGAACGAGATGGGCGGTCCGATCGACCTGGTCGTCTACTCGCTGGCCTCGCCCGTGCGCAAGCTGCCCGACACCGGCGAAGTGGTGCGCTCGGCGCTGAAGACCATCGGCGAGCCGTTCCACAACACCTCGGTCGACACCAACAAGGACACCGTGATCGAGGCCACCGTCGAGCCGGCCACCGAGCAGGAGATCAAGGACACCGTCACCGTGATGGGCGGCGAGGACTGGGCGCTGTGGATCGACGCGCTGAGCGCCGCCGGCGTGCTGGCCGAACACGCCAAGACCGTCGCCTACAGCTACATCGGCACCGAGATCACCTGGCCGATGTACTGGCACGGCACCCTGGGCCAGGCCAAGCAGCACCTGGACAACACCGCGAAGCAACTGCGCAACCGCCACCCGGGGCTGGAAGCCTACGTCGGCGTGATGAAGTCCGTCGTCACCCAGGCCAGCGCCGCCATCCCGGTGATCCCGCTGTACGTCTCCATTGCCTTCAAGATCATGAAGGAGAAGGGCATCCACGAAAACCCGATCGAGCAGGCCAACCGCCTGTTCCATGACCGCCTCTACCGTGCTGATGGTGCGGCCGCGCCTACCGACGATGAAGGCCGGTTGCGCCTGGATGACTGGGAACTGCGCGACGACGTGCAGGAACCCTGCAAGACGATCTGGCCCACCGTCACCACCGAGAACCTCAAGCAGATCACCGACTACGCCGGCTACAAGCACGAGTTCCTGCAGCTGTTCGGCTTCGACCGCGACGACGTGGACTACGACGCCGAGGTGGAAGCGGATCGGCGGTTTGATTGTGTGGAGATGTGAGGACAGGAGATGGGGGACGCGTCTGCATGAGTAACCGTTACGAAGCCGGTGAGGCCCAAGGCAGCCACGAGCCTGGCTCGGACGACCGGGTCTTGCGGAACAAGCTGGGCGTGACCGATCCAGACGAGATGGACGAAGTCGAACTGCAGTTATTGGGGCAGATCTACCGGGCGGTGCTGTTGGAGGCATTGCCTGATCGGCGCCTGTACGTGGCGGACTTGAAAACCTGGCATCGTCGGTGGCTCGGCAATGTATATGAATGGGCTGGCATGGAGCGCTCGGTCAACATGGGCAAGGGCGATTTCCATTTTGCCGCGGCAACGCAGGTTCCCCGTCTGTTGACGGTGTTTGAACACGATTGTCTTGCACGTTTCACGCCTTGCCATGACATTGATGATGCTTCATTGATCGAAGCGATCGCCATGACCCACGTAGAACTCATCCTGATTTACCCATTTCGCGAGGGGAATGGGCGGCTGTCGCGCCTATTGGCCGACGTCATGGTGGTACAGGCGGGGCGCGGGCCACTCGACTACAGCGCGTGGGAGGCAGACAAGGCAGCGTATTTCGGCGCCATTCGAGCCGGCATGGCGAACGACTACCGGCCGATGCAGCGATTGGTTGAAGCGGCCCTGGTGAACTGAGAGGAGTCAGCTTGCCAGTGCGATTCCGCGAAGCTTGGGGTTCTTGCCGAGCAAGGACTCTTCGACCTGGCGGATGCTCTTGCCGGTTTCGATAGCGGTGGAACTGGCCACTGCACGGACGATGGCCCGCTGGCTGGGCGCTTTGGCGGCGCGGAGCGGCTTCTTGTTGGGGATGGTCGGCTTGGCGGACTTCACGGCGTCCATTATACCTTAATAGGCCTGTGCGCAATTGGCTGAATGGCGCCGACCCGGGTTTTCCGCCGCCGCAGGTATCGGTCCATGAAGGGCGTCAGCATTCCTGGCTGGGCTTGCCGGAAGACATGGAGCATTTCGATTGAGCCGCCCCTGAAATGAAAAGCCCGATGCCATCAAGGCATCGGGTTTTCAGTGTCGGCAAACCCCATGTCAGTCGCGCGACTTGGCCACCACGCTGCCGTCGTCGGGGTCGACCAGCAGTTCGACATCGGTGCCGCGGGCGGTGTCGGCTTCGGCGCTCCACAGGCCGTGCTCGTATTCCACGTCGTGGATCTTCTCGTAGCCGGCGGCGGTGAGCTTGGCCTTGATTTCGTCCTTGTTGAGCCTGGACGGGGCGTCGGTGACGTAGACCTTGCCGCTGACCGGTCCCACGGTGATCTTCGCCCACTGGTCGTTGCCGCCGCGTGCCTGGCTGCGCCACACGCCGTCCTCGAACTTGAGTCCCTTGACCTCCTTGTAGCCGGCATTGGCGATCGCGGTCTTGATGGCGTCCTCGGTCAGCGCGCCTTCCGGCGGCTGCGTGCCCCAGTGAGTGGTCGTGGTGACGATCTGCGTGGTGGTGCCGGATTGCGCGGGGGCGGGCGCCTGCTGCGCCATGGCTGCCGTGCACACGGACAGGCCGATCAACAGCGGAAGTGTGTGCTTGGTCATCAGTGACTCCTTCTTCGGTGATGTCGCCAGCCGGCCAGGACTGGCCGGGCGCCGACTCATGGGGAGTCCGATGGAAGCAGTGCCGGTGAAATGGCTGCGTGAACGTGATGAATGCTGGTTCAGCAGACAGTGCCACCGGGAAGCCGTCGCCAGTAGGAGCCCGCTCGCGGGCGATGCTGTTTTGGTTTGCGGCTGTCGAACCCCGACACCCGACAAGAGCATCGCCCGCGAGCGGGCTCCTACGGGTGTGACGGGAGTCGACAGGGTGTGAGGGCGATCAACCTTCGCCCATGCCCTCGGCCGGTTCCGATGCGCTGCCGGCACGGACCTTGTCCTCGATCTGCTGGCCGATTTTCGCGTCCACGCTTTTCCAGTAAGCAAAGGCGCGTTCCAGCACCGGGCTGCGCACGCCGCCGAGCAGGCTGCCGGCGACCTGGTCGACGAACTGCGCGCGCTGGGCGTCGTTCCACACCTCGCGCACCAGGGTGCCGGCCTGGCCGAAGTCGTCGTCCTCCGCGTGCTGCGTGTATGCGCTGCGTACCATCTCGCCGTCGGCTTCCCAGCCGTTCTCGACCGGGCCGGTGTCGTCCGACCACGGGCGCCCGCCGCTGTTGGGTGCATGCACCGGGGCGTTGCCGCTGTGGTGGTAGGCCATCTGGCCGTCGAACATGTACGTGTTCACCGGCACCTTGGGCTGGTTCACCGGCAGCTGGTGGAAGTTGGTGCCGATGCGGTTGCGCTGGGCATCGGCGTAGGCGAACGCGCGGCCGAGCAGCATCTTGTCCGGCGACAGGCCGATACCCGGCACGGTGTTGCCCGGCGAGAACGCGGCCTGCTCGATCTGCGCGAAGAAGTTCTCCGGGTTGCGGTTCAAGGTCATCGTGCCGACCTTGATCAGCGGGTAGTCCTTGTGCGGCCACACCTTGGTCAGGTCGAACGGATTGAAGCGGTAGTTCTTCGCCTCCGCATACGGCATCACCTGCACCGACAGGTCCCACACGGGAAATTCGCCGCGCTTGATCGCGTTGAACAGGTCGGCGCGGTGGAAGTCGGCGTTCTCGCCGGCCATCGCGGCCGCTTCGGCGTTGTTGAAGAACGCCATGCCCTGGCGGGTGTGGAAATGGTATTTCACCCAGAACTTCTCGCCGGCGGCATTGATCCACATGTAGGTGTGCGAGCCGTACCCGTTCATGTGCCGCCAGGTGCGCGGCAGGCCGCGCTCGCCCATCACGTAAGTCACCTGGTGAGCGGTTTCCGGATTGGACGTCCAGAAGTCCCATTGCATGTGGTTGTCGCGCAGGCCCGAATCCGGCAGGCGCTTCTGGCTGCGGATGAAGTGCGGGAACTTCATCGGATCGCGCAGGAAGAACACCGGCGTGTTGTTGCCGACCAGGTCGTAGTTGCCTTCGTCGGTGTAGAACTTCAGCGAGAAGCCGCGCACGTCGCGCCAGGTATCCGGGCTGCCCGATTCGCCGGCGACGGTGGAGAAGCGCGCCAGCATGTCGGTCTTCGCACCCTTCCGGAACAGCGCCGCGCGCGTGTAACGGGACACATCCTCGGTAACCTGCAGCACGCCGAACGCGCCGGCACCCTTGGCGTGCGGCTGGCGCTCGGGCACCTTCTCGCGGTTGAAGTGCGCCATCTGTTCGAGGAAGTGCACGTCGTGCAGCAGCAGCGGGCCGTTCGGGCCGATGCTCAGCGAGTTGCGATCGCTGACGGCAGGGGCGCCGGCGCCGGTAGTGGAACCGCTGGCGGACTTGTTCTTGTCGTGGGACATGGGGACTTGCCTCCTTCGATGCAGGTTGGTCGAGGTGACCGGACCCAGTCTGCCTCCAACCGCGCGGGCACGCCATTCGGTATTTCCAATCGGGACGATAGGCCGCGCTGCAGCGCGTGCGAAACCGGCCACGGGATGGAGAATCGGCGCGATCAGGAATATCGTGCGAGGTCGAACCCTGCATTTTCTCCCCATCCCCGAGCCAAGGAACCGCCATGACCACCAAAGCCTACGGCGCACATGCCGCCGACAAGCCCCTGCAAGCCCTCGACATCGAGCGCCGCGCGCCCGGTCCGCAGGACGTGCAGATCGAGATCGCCTATTGCGGCGTGTGCCACTCCGACCTGCATACCGTGCGCTCCGAATGGGGCGGCACCTTGTATCCCTGTGTGCCGGGTCACGAGATCGTCGGCCATGTGAGCGCCGTAGGCGGCGAGGTGACCGGCTTCAAGGTCGGCGATACGGTGGGCGTGGGTTGCCTTGTAGGCAGTTGCCAGCATTGCGCAGCCTGCGACGAAGGGCTGGAGCAGTATTGCGAGAACGGCTTCGTCGGCACCTACAACGGCCCGACCGCGGACGCGCCCGGGCACACGCTGGGCGGCTACTCGCAGCGCATCGTGGTCGACAAGAAGTTCGTGCTGAAGATCCGCCACCCCGAGTCGCAACTGGCCGCCGTCGCGCCGCTGCTGTGCGCCGGCATCACCACCTACTCGCCGCTGCGGCACTGGAAGGTCGGCCCCGGCAGCAAGGTCGGCGTGGTCGGCATCGGCGGGCTGGGCCACATGGGCGTGAAGCTTGCCCACGCGATGGGCGCGCACGTGGTGGCCTTCACCACGTCGGACGGCAAGCGCCAGGCGGCGCTGGACCTGGGCGCGAACGAGGTGGTGGTATCGCGCAACGCCGGCGAGATGAAGGCGCACGCGGGCAGCTTCGATTTCATCCTCAACACCGTCGCCGCCAGCCACTCGCTGGATGCCTACACCAGCCTGCTCAAGCGCGACGGCACCATGGTGCTGGTCGGGGTGCCGGAGCACCCGCATCCGACGCCGAACATCGGCAACCTGATCTTCAAGCGTCGTGCGATTGCCGGCTCGCTGATCGGTGGCATCGCCGAGACGCAGGAGATGCTGGACTTCTGCGCCGACAAGGGCATCGTCTCCGACATCGAGATGATCCGCGCGCAGCAGATCGACGAGGCCTACGATCGCATGGTCAAGGGCGACGTGAAGTACCGCTTCGTGATCGACAACAGCTCGCTGGCCAGTTGATCTGGATGTGCTCCCTCCCCTGCGATGGCAGGGGAGGGCCGGGGCGAGGTCGCTCTTCGCGGCTTGCTTTGCTCAGCGCCAGTTCGCGTGCCGTTCCCAGAACGCCACGGCGCGCCGATAGGCCGCGCGATCCAGTGGCACGCCCGAGCCGCCTTCTTCCACGCCCAGCGCATTGCGCAGCATGGTGATCGGCACCATCGGGATCTCTTCGGGCTCGGCCGTGTAGAGGCAGCCGACCACGCCCCAGTCGGCGTCGATCGGCGAACCTTCCTTCGCCAGCTGTTCGCGGCTGTAGAGGATCGGCAGCAGATAGTTGGCGACCGGCGGGTCGATGCCTTCGAACCAGCGCACCAGCACCGGCAATTCGTCGGTGCTGCGCGCCTCGTAGGCGGAGCGCAGCAGGTGGCGGTTGGCCTCGGTGATCGGCGTGGCAGTGCAGCGCGTGGACGTCCAGTTGCGGTGCACGTGCAGCTTGCAGAACGGCGCGTAGCCATCCAGCACCTTCAACGGTGCTTCGATGTTGAGGCGCTGCTCGAACTCCTCGGCGGTGCAATCCTGGATCGCGCTGCGGCGGCGATCGCGAGGGAACAGTCGGGTGCGGGCGAAGGGAGTGAGGACGATAGGCATGGAAGGCCGGGATTCGGGATTGGGGGATACGGGTCAGGCCACGAACTGCAACCGTGCCAATTCGGCATACAGGCCACCCTCGGCCAGCAAACTGTCGTGCGTGCCTTGCGCCACGATGCGGCCGCCGTCGAGCACCACGATGCGGTCGGCACGTTGCACGGTGGCGAGGCGGTGGGCGATGACGAGGGTGGTGCGGCCTTTTTCGAGGCGCTCCAGTGCTTGCTGGATCGCTGCTTCGGATTGCGCATCCAGCGCCGAGGTGGCTTCGTCGAGCAGCAGCAGCGGGGCGTCGCGCAGGATCGCGCGGGCGATCGCGATGCGCTGGCGCTGGCCGCCGGAGAGGCGCACGCCGCGTTCGCCCATCTCGGCCTGGTAGCCGTCGTTCAGCGCGCTGATGAAGTCGTGCGCTTCGGCGGCGCGGGCGGCCTCGTGCACTTCCTCGTCGCTGGCGCCGTCGCGGCCGAAGCGGATGTTGTCGGCGGCGCTGCCGCTGAAGATCACGGTCTCCTGCGGCACCAGCGCGATCGCGCCGCGCAGGTCGTCCAGCGTCACCGCGCGCAGGTCGATGCCGTCGATGCAGATGCGGCCGGACTGCGGATCGTAGAAGCGCAGCAGCAGCGAGAACACCGTGCTTTTACCGGCGCCGGAGGGACCGACCAGGGCGACGGTTTCCCCGGGGCGCACGTCCAGCGTGAAGTCGTGCAGCGCGGGCGCGTCGGGGCGGCTCGGGTAGTGGAAGCTGACGCCGTCGAAGCGCAGCGCGCCGCGGAGCGGCTTGGGCAAGGCGAGCGGCTGCGCCGGTGCGACGATTTCGGGACGCTCGTTGAGCAGTTCGCCCAGGCGCTCCATCGCGCCGGCCGCGCGCAGTACGTCGCCCCAGACCTCGGAGAGGCCGGCGACCGAGCCGGCGGCGAACACCGCGTAGAGCACGAACTGGCCGAGCACGCCGGGGTCCAGCGTGCCGGTCAGCACATGGCGCGCGCCGGCCCACAGCACCAGGGTGATTGCGCCGAACACCAGCACGATCACCGCCATGGTCAGCAGCGCGCGCATGCCGATGCGTCGGCGCGCGGTGGCCAGCGCACGCAGGATCGCGTGGCTGTAGCGGGTGCTTTCGATGTTCTCGCGCGCGTACGCTTTCACCGCGGTGGAGGCGTTGAGGGTTTCGTTGGCGATCGCCGCGGCGTCGGCGAGGCGATCCTGGCTGGCGCGCGAGAGTTTCTGCACGCGGCGGCCGAAGACGAGAATCGGCAGCATCACCGCGGGGATCACCAGCGCGGTGAGTCCGGCCAGCGAGGGCGCGGTCCATACCATCATGGCGCTGGCGCCGACCAGCATCACCACGCTGCGCAATGCCACCGACACGCCCGAGCCGATCAGCGTCTGCACCACTTCGGTATCGGCGCTGAGGCGCGACAGCAGTTCGCCGACGCGGCTGCGTTCGAAGAACGCCACGTCCAGCCGGATCACCTGCGCGTACAGGGTCTGCCGCAAGGAAGCCAGCGCGCGTTCGCCCAGCAGGGTGATGCAGAAATAGCGCGCCGCCGTGGCCACGGCGAGGACCAGCGCCACGCCGAACAGGGCGATGAAGGTCTCGTTGATCGCCGTCTGGCTGGCGTGGCCGAAGCCCTTGTCGATGATGTGGCGGAACGCCAGCGGCAAGGTCAGCGACGCGCCCGAGGACAACCCCAGGAACACCAGCCAGCCGACGGCGAGCGCGCGGTGCGGTTTCAGGAACGGCCACAGTCCGCGCAGCGCGCCGAGGCGGCGGGACGGGCGGGGCGTGTCGGTGGCGGCGTCGCTCATGGATACTCGCAGGATGTCCGTAGGAATGCGCACGGCGGCACGCAGCCTTTGAAGTGGGGCAGAAGGCCGCCGATTCAATCGGCGAACCACACGCCATGTTCTTGCTCTTGCGATTCCCTATTCCCTTCCCGGCCTGAAAGCATCGCCCGCGAGCGGGCTCCTACCCGGGCGGGCGCGAGTAGGGCGGGCACTGCCCGCCATCGCGTCTGGCTGCGATGCATACGAAGAGCCGGCGGACGGAGTCCGCCCTACCCGGGGCGGTCGATCCAGCGAGTAGGGCGGGCACGGCCCGCCATCGCGTCTGGCTGCGGTGCACGCGAAGAGCCGGCGGACGGAGTCCGCCCTACCCGGGGCGCGGTCAATCCAGGCGTTTCGCCCTGCTGCGGCCGCGGGTGAGGTCGCGCACCAGCAGCGCCAGGTCGTCCGCGCGGCTCTGCGGCAGTTGCAGTTGCAGCTCGACGCCGTCGGCGCCGAAGGCCTCGTGTTCGGTCTCGGCCTGCAGTTCCTTCAGCCGCGCCTTGAGCACCCCAAGCACGGCGAATTCCACGTGCAGGCCCAGCCGCGCCATCGCCACGATCGGCACCCGTTCGGCCAGGCGCAGGCATTCGGCGGCGGTGCCGCCATAGGCGCGGGCGAGGCCGCCGGCGCCGAGCTTGATGCCGCCGTACCAGCGCGTGACCACCACCATCACGCCGTCCATCTGCTGGCCCTCGATCGCCTGCAGGATCGGTCGGCCCGCGGTGCCGCCGGGTTCGCCGTCGTCGTTGAAGCGGTAGTCCCGGCCCATGCGCCAGGCCCAGCAATTGTGCGTGGCGGCCGGGTCGGCGACCTCGCGCAGGAAGGCCAGCGCCTGGGCGGGCGAGGTCACCGGCTCGGCGATGGCGAGGAAGCGGCTCTTGCGGATGTCCTGCTGGTGGCGGCAACGCGCGGCGACGGTGGACAGCGGCTCGCTCACGGTTTGGGCAGTTTCGCCTGCAGCTCCGGCGGCAGCGGCCATTGCGGGTGGGCGTGGTGGAAATCGAGCAGGCGCTGGCGTGCCTCGTGCTGCTCGCCTTGCGCGAACAGCTGCTCGATCCGCGCCAGCTCCTCGGCCGGAGTGATGACGCCAGCCGTCGCTGGTGCGGCTTCCTTCGCGACGGTGTCCGCTGGCGGCGCGGGCACCTGGAGCATTGCCGGCAGCGGCGGTGGCGGCGGTGCCGGTGGGGCTGCGGCCATCTGCGGTTGCAATGACGCCTTGGCCATCGGCGTCACCGGCGGCGGCGGTGGGGCCATCCTTGCCGCGACGACGGCAGGGGCGGCGGCTTGTTTCCTGGCAGCCGTCGACTGGCGCTCGGCCACTTCTGTTGCCTGCGTGCGCGGTGACGGCGCCGCGGCGGTAACGGCGCGATCGGCAGCTTGCCCGGCAGTGGGCAGCGTGACGGCCTGCGCCGGCGCGGCCGTTTCGGTCGGCAGCGGCGAAGCCGGCGACGTCGAGCGCATGTGCCAGGCCAGGCCGGCAACCAGCACCAGGCTGGCCGCGCTGCCCAGCGCCACCAGCCAGTGCGGCATGGGGCGACGGCGTGCGCGCGCGGCCGGGTCGACCGACGGGATCGCGCGAGCCTTGATCGCCGACAACGGCTTGGGGTGTACCCAGTCGCCGGACTCGCGCGGGTTCTTGCGGCGTTCGACGTGCAACGGCGCCCGGTCGACGCCGAGCGCATGCGCCGCGGCATGCAGCACGGCCGCGTCCAGCTCCGGACCGGGCTCGCGCCGCGGCAGATGCCGGTACAGCGCGGCCACTTCGGCTTCGCCGGGCAGCTTCTCGTCCGGGGTGGCGGGATCGTTCGGTGGCAGGGGCGTGCTCATTCGGACAGCGCTTCACGTAGGCGGGTCATGGCATAGCGCAGGCGCGACTTCACGGTCTCGCGGCCGCTGCCGGTCACTTCGGCGATCTCCTCCAGGCTCAGCTCCTGCTCCAGCCGCAACAGGATGGCGGTGCGTTGCTCGTCGGGCAACTGCTCGATCGCGCGCTGCAGATGGCGGCGGCGCTCGAAATCGGACCAGGCGTGCTCGGGTTGCTCGTGTTCGGGGATGGCGACGCGGGACAGCGCCAGTTCGGCTTCCTCGCCGTCGGCGGTGGGGCGCTGGCGGCGCAGCGCATCGACCAGAAGGTTGTGCGCGATCTGCAGCAGCCAGGTACTGAACTTTGCTTGCGGCTGGTAGCGCGCGCGGGCGGCGATCACCCGGCTCCAGGTTTCCTGGAACAGCTCGTCGGTGCGCTGGGGATCGCGCAGGCTGCGCAGCAGGAACCGATACAGCACGCCGCGATGCTTCGCGTACAGCGCCTCGAACGCGGCAAGATCGCCGCGCGCGTAGGCCAGCATCAGCATCGCATCGGGGTCGACCAGGGCATCCATGGAGTGCGAGGGTAAGACAAATCGGCGGTGTCCGGGCGACCCGTGCAGGGGCGCCGGCGCGACGGGTATCGGCCCCGCCGCGCGCTCGTCGTGGGGGAAGGCGGCAGCGGGGGAGCAGGCTGCGGTCGTCACGGCGGTCGACGCGGCGGGGCCGAATGGCTCAGCGCAGGAAAGTTTCAGGGTTGGCGGGGGCGGGCGTGGCCAAGCCCTCGGCCAGCTTCACCAACTGCACGAAGCCGGCGCGGTAGCCGTCGGCATCCTGGCCGCGGGCACCGTTGGCGAGCTGCGCGATCTGGCGGTAGCCGTAGCCGTCCAGGTACTTGCCGCCGCGCAGGGCATCGGCGAACGCGGCCACCGCGGCGGCCCAGCGCAGCCGCTCGCTGGCTTCAGCCTCGGCCTGCGCGGCGATCGGCTGTTCGATCAGGCGGCTCGCCGACTGACCCGGCAACTTGTAGCGCAGGCGCAGGAAGCCGAGTTCATTGCCGTGGCCTTGCGGCTCGGCGCGGCCGCCGTAGCGCAGCGGATCGATCCGCGCGCCGGCAGAGCCGGCCGGGGTGATCTCGTAGATCGCGGTGACGTTGGCACCGGCGCCGATCTCGCCGGCGTCGACCTGGTCGTTGTTGAAATCCTCGCGCTTGAGCAGGCGCTTCTCGTAGCCGATCAGGCGGTACTCCTGCACCTGGGCGGGGTTGAACTCCAGCTGGATCTTCACGTCCCTGGCGATGGTCAGCAGTGTCGCGGACATCTCGTCCACCAGCACGCGACGGCCTTCGGCGAGGTTGTCGATGTAGTGGTGGCTGCCATTGCCCACGTCGGCCAGCATCACCGCCATCGCATCGTTGTAGTTGCCTTCGCCGAAGCCCAGCGTGGTCAGCGCCACGCCGCTCTTGCGATGGTCCTCGATGGTGGTTTTCAGGGCTTCCTCGTCGACCGTGCCCACGTTGAAATCACCGTCGGTGCACAGGATTACCCGGTTTACACCGTCCTTGATGAAGCCTTGTCCGGCCTGCGCATAGGCCAACTCGATGCCGGCCCCGCCATTGGTGGAACCGCCGGCGCCGAGGCTGTCGATGGCGGCATCGATGGTGGCGTGCTGGTCGCCGGCAGTGGAAGGCAGGGCGACGCCGGCGGAACCGGCATAGGTGACGATCGCCACCCGGTCCTGCTTGCGCAGTTCGCGCACCAGCTGTTTCAGCGAAGCCTTGAGCAGCGGCAGCTTGTCCGGCTCGTTCATCGAGCCGGAGGTATCGATCAGGAACACCAGGTTGGCGGCGGGGATCTGCGCCTTCGGCACGCGATAACCCTGGATGCCGACCAGCAACAGTTGCCGCTGTGCATTCCACGGCGCCGGCGCCAGTTCGGTGATGACGCTGAACGGCTGCGCGCGATTGGCCGGCGGTGCGTAGTGGTAATCGAAGTAGTTGATGAACTCCTCCGCACGCACCGCGTCGGCTGGCGGCAGGCGGCCGGCATTCAACATGCGCCGCACGTTGGTGTACGCGCCGGTGTCGACGTCGATGCTGAAGGTGGACACCGGGTGTTCGCTCACCAGCCGCACCGGATTGGCGTCGCGGTGGGTGTAGTTTTCGGTGTTGATGTCGCCGGGCAATGGCTGGTTCGGGGGCATGATGATCGACGCCATCGTCGGCATGGCGGGGCCCATGCGTTTGCCTGCTGCCAATGGCGCCGCGACCATCGGTGGCGGTGCGGGAGGCGAAGGCGGGGTTGCCCGGCGTTGCACATACGGCGGCGGTGGCAGTCGTGGCGGCGAGGGCAGTGTGGTGTCGTTCGCCGCCCTGGGTACGGTTTCCTGCAACGGGCGGGTGGAAGGTGCCGGCGTGGTCCGGGCCGACTGGTCATTCTGCGTTGCCGCGGCGCTGGCGGCATGGCCGGTCTTGACCGGCTCGGCGGTTGGCCGGTGGCCGCAGCCGGCAAGCATCACCAGCAAGGCCATCAACACGCTGCGCCACAGGGTATTCGTTTTCATCGCGTCGGTTCTCCTCCGGGTGTGGAAGATGAAACGCAGCGCGAACGGAAAGGGGGTTGAGCCTGTGCCGACTGAAACTCGCCGGACCGTCGCGGTAGCATGGCGGCCTTACGCACGCCCCTTCGGAACGACATGATCAACAACGACGTACTGCGCTCCATCCGCTACATGCTCGACTTGAGCGACGGCAAGGTGGTGGAGCTGATCCACCTGGCCGACGCCGCCGCGCCGGTGACGAAGGAAGAAGTGCAGGCGATGCTGAAGAAGGACGACGAGCCCGGCTACGTCGAATGCAGCACCAAGCTGCTGGCGCTTTTTCTCGACGGACTGGTGTTCCACCGCCGCGGCAAGGACGAAAGCCGCCCGCCGCGCCCGCCGGAGAAGCGCGTCACCAACAACGTGGTACTGAAGAAGCTGCGCGTGGCGTTCGAACTCAAGGATGTGGACATGCACCAGATCCTCGAGTCCGCCGGTTTCCCCGTCTCCAAGCCGGAACTCAGCGCGCTGTTTCGCCAGAGCGACCACAAGAACTTCAAGCTGTGCGGCGACCAGTTGCTGCGCAATTTCCTGAAAGGGTTGACAGTGCGGGTGCGCGGCAACGGCTGAGCACCGTTGCCAGCCGGCGCCGGGCTGGCTCCCAGGGCCCGAGGCACCGCAGCCCTCTGGAGTGCGGATGAGCGAGCGTATCCTCTACCACCGTTTCCCTCTGGCCGGCATCGACGCGATGACGGCATCCACGGCGCGCAGCTATCCGCGCCACACGCACGACCAGTACGGCATTGGTGTCCTCGACACCGGCGGACATGCATCGTCGAGCGGCCGGGGTCAGGTCGAAGCCGGGCCGGGCAGCCTGATTTTCGTGAACCCGGGCGAAGTCCATGACGGCCGCGCAATCCATGGACAGCCGCGGTCGTGGCGGATGTTGTATGTCGATCCCGAGCTGCTGGGCAACGTCCTGGACGATATCCACGACGGCGCCCACATATCGCTGGCATTCGCCGCACCGGTATTCAAGGACGAGCGATTGCGCCGGCTTTTCGATGACATCTTCACCCATGTGCCTGCGGGCGGATCGAGCAATGCGATGGCCTGCGAGACGGCGCTCCTGCGCCTGGCTGCGGGCATGCAGGCCAATGCGGCGGGCGGCCGAATGGCGTCGCCGGGGCCGGTGGCTTCCATCCGCCAGGTCCGCGACAGGATCGATGACGACCCGGCCGCGCCGCTGATGCTGGCAAGCCTGGCCGACGAGGCCGGGCTCAGTCGCTACCAGTTGCTTCGCGGCTTTGCGCGCGAGCTGGGGCTGCCGCCGCATGCTTACATCTTGCAGCGGCGGGTCGCTCTGGCGCGCCGGCTCATTCGCAACGGCCATGCGCTGGCCGAGGCGGCGGCGATTGCCGGCTTTTTCGACCAGAGCCACCTGACCCGCTGTTTCACCCGGCAGTTCGGCGTTACGCCGAGCCGCTACGCCGCCGCCGGTTGATTCCGCGCCCGCACTTTTGTCCAAGACCGCCCGCGTCGGTGTCGTCAGGCTTGCACCCGTCCAACCGACAGGAGTGCGGCACATGCAGAACGCCATCATCGACCCCAACCAAGGCGAAGTTTCCCCGACAACCACCGAAGGCGTCGCGCCGGCGATCATCCGGCGCTGTCGCGACGACGAGCGCGCGACGATACTTGCGATCATCCAGGCCGCTGCCGAGGCGTACCGGGGCGTGATTCCCGACGACTGCTGGCACGAGCCATACATGACGTTGCGGGAGCTCGACGGCGAGATCGCCGCCGGGGTCGAATTCCGGGGTTATGAAATGGATGGCGCGCTGGTCGGCGTGATGGGTGTCCAGGCGGTGCGAGACGTCGACCTGATCCGCCACGCCTACGTCCTGCCTGGCCAGCAGGGCCGCGGCATCGGCGGGGAGCTGATCACGCACCTGCGCCGCAAGAGTGCGCGGCGCATGCTGGTGGGCACATGGTCCGCGGCCGACTGGGCGATCCGCTTCTATCAGCGGCACGGTTTCGAACCGGTGCCGACGGCGCAGGCGCCGAAGCTGCTGCGGGCCTACTGGAACATATCGGAACGACAGATCGAGGCATCGGTGGTACTCGCCGACGTTCGGCCTATTCCGGCTGGTACGCCCACACGGTTTCTTCGCTGCTGACGCTGCGGATGCGGCCCAGGCGGCGGATGAGGTGTTCCACCGAACGGGAGCGGGCGAGGGTCATGTCGCCGATGCGCATGGCGCTGGTGATCTCCACGGTGGCGGCCTTGCGGTCGTCGGAGAGTTTGATCGACTTGATCTCGAAGTCGTAATCCGGCTCCAGCAGGCCGCCGGTGCGTTCGCTCAGGGTCTTCATCCGGCGCAGGGTACGGGTGAGGTCCGCGCAGGCGCCGGCCTTGTCCTTGGCGCTCGGCGCGCGGGCCGAACCGCGGGCTGTGACGGTGGCCTGGTAGCTGTCGTCCAGCGCGTCGCACAGCGGCCTGGCGTCGAATCGCTGCAGCGCCGCGATCTGCGCCTGGTAGCTCTCGCGGATCGCGGTTTCGGTCATCCTGCGGCTGAGGTCGAAATACCAGATCGCCGCGGCGATCACGATGATCGCGAACACGATTTTCTTCATGCGATGTCCTCCCTGACCTGATGGATTGAGCTGCAGCGTTTGGGCGCCAACTGACCTGCTGCCCGTCAGGCGGGGCTGACGAAAGTCTGGTGACACACCGGTTGATCCCCTTGGCGCGCGGAACCGCGTCGCCGCCCTGTCGCGCATCGTAACTTCCTGCGCGCGACAGGGCCAGTTGCGCTAGCCGATCACCGGGCCGGGCGACGGCTGGCGGAAGTCCTGCGGCTCCAGGTCGCGGATGAGGCGGAACACGCCGGCGTGGATTTTGCGCGAGAGCACCACGTCCAGCACGGTGGTCTGGTGCGGGCCGAGGATGGCGAACAGGTCATCGGCGGCAATGCTGCGCGCCAGCGCGTGATGCACCAGGCCGCCGAGATCCTGCGGCGTGACGCTGGCACCGTAGGGCCGGTGGCTGGGCATGGCGGGGCGCAGTGTCTTGCGCGAGTTGTCCGGATGACTCACGCGATCGGCGCCCGCGAGCAGCGTGTGGTCGAGATACAGCGTGGTGGTGGCGCGATGGCGCGGGTTGACCTGGCGATCGAGCATGAAGCCCGGCGGCATCCGGTCGGGGCTGGCCTGCGGCCCGGCGGTGAGCAGGAAGCCGGCGCCGGCCAGCGCCTCGCCGCTGTCGTCGCTGATGCGCACGATCAGCTGGCTGCGCGGGTCGTGGATGTGCACGCGGGCGGGGAACGGGTCGGCCGGTTCCAGTTCCACCCGGTGCGCGTCGCGTGCGGCGTTCTCGGCGTCAAAGGCGTCGGCCAGGGTGGCGTAGTCGCCGCCGCTGCGCACCTGCAGGCAACGCAGGATGTCGGCCACGGTGGTCGGCGCTGCCTCGCGCAGGATGCCGTGTTCGCTGCCCGAGTGGGCGGCGTCGGCCACGATCTTGAAGGCGAAGCGCGGGCCGCGGGTCACCCTCAACGCCAGCTCGTCGATGCCGCCGACATCGCTTTTGCCATCCCGGCTCAGCACCGCGTGGCGCGCATTGAGATTGGCCGCGGCAATGCGCACCACGCCGTCGGAGCCGTCCTCGCCGGTATAGGGCACCAGGTAGTCGTACAGCGCGCGGTCGGGGCGATCGCCGGTCAGCACGAACTGATACAGGCCGGTGGTCGCGGGGTCCGCGCCGTGGATGGTGTCCAGGTTGAGGGCGAGCGAGGCCGGGCTGCCCAGCGTCAGCCAGTCGAGCAGGCGCTGGCCCGGTTCCACGCCGTGCCACCACGCCTTCAGCTTGCCGAGCACGCCCTTGCCCAACTGTGCCAATGCGGAACCGAAGTTCGCCGGCGCCAGCATCACCAAGTGGGTCAGGCGGATGGTGCTGTGGCGTCCGGGTTGCATGCGCTGCGCGCGCAACCACTCGCGCACCACCGGGCCGCCAAAGGAGTGCGTCACGCAGGCGAAGCTTGCGTCCTGCAGGTGCAGGTCGCGCAGGGCGTGGTCGAAGGCGCGCACCAGGTCGGCCATGGTTACCGCGTCGTCGAAGCTCACGTATTCGGATAGCCAGATGTCGGCCAGGGTCATCGCCAGGCCGCTGGCGGCCGCACGTTGCTGGAGGCGTTGCGGCATCTGTCCGTAGGTGGCGGTGCTGGTGACGCTCCAGCCGTGGACGAAGACGAGGGTGGTCATGGCGACGCCTGCGCGGCACGCGCCGATCGCGCGCGTCGATCATCCTCGCGCAGTTGTCGCCGTCACGAAAGCGCGCCTTGCGTGCGGCCTCGCATCGGTTAACCTGCGAGCCTTCGTGCTGTCGGCCCGACCATGCTGCTTTCGCTCATCGCTGCGTTGATCCTGTTCGCCTGGCTGGCGCTCTGGCGTCGCTGGCGTCGGCTGGGCGGCGGCGCCGCGCTACTGGCGGTGCTGCTGTTGCTGCTGGCCGGATGTGGCGTGTTGCCCCGGCTGTTGCTGCAACGCCTGCAGGCGCCGTATGCGCTGCGTCCGACGCTGGCATGGGCACCGCACAACGCGATCGTGTTGCTGACCGGCGGTTCGATCCATGTGCCGCAGGACAAGGTCGAACCGAGCATCGGCGCGTACGGACGGATCACCGAAGCGGCCGTGCTGTACCACGCCTGCCACGCGGCCGGGACCGATTGCAAATTGCTGGTCAGCGGCGGCGACCCGGAACGCATGGAAACGCCGCTGGCCGTCTCCTACGCCCGCGTGCTGCGCGGGCTCGGTGTGCCGGACGAGGATCTCATCCTGGAATCCCGCAGCAACAACACCTGGCAGAACGCGCAGTTCTCGCGTCCGCTGCTGGCCAGGCTCGACGTGCCGAAGGTGTGGCTGGTCAGCTCCGCCTGGCACCTGCGTCGCAGCGTGCTGTACTTCGACCATTTCGGTATCGCAGCCACCCCGGTGCGCGCGGATTACCTGCACGCCAACCTGGGCCTGTGGCCCTCGGCGCAGAACCTGGTGCTGACCGACGTGGCCCTGCATGAGTACCTGGGCGTGCTGCGGTACCGCGTCTACAACGCGATGGGCTGGAACGCACCGGTCATGAAACCCTTGCGGTAGGGCGGGCAATGCCCGCCGGCCTCCGTCGCGGCCGTGCAGCGGGCGGCGACCTTCGTGTGGCGCAGGGCCCGGCATGGATCAGCCTTCGCGCATCACCATCAGGCGGATCTCGGTCATGTCCTCGATCGCGTAGCGCAGGCCTTCGCGACCCAGGCCGGACAGCTTGACGCCGCCGTAGGGCATGTTGTCGACGCGGAAGCTGGGGATGTCGTTGATGATGACGCCGCCTTGCTCAAGCTCGTTCCAGGCACGCATGGCGTGGTCCAGATCGTTGGTGAAGATGCCGGCCTGCAGGCCGTAGTCCGAGTCGTTGACCATGCCGATCGCCTGGTCGAACTTGTCGAACGGAGCGAGCAGCGCGAACGGGCCGAACGCCTCCATGCGGTTGGCCTTCGCGTCGGCGGGCACGTTCTCCATCAGCGTGGCGTCGAGCATGTTGCCCTCGCGCTTGCCACCACAGAGGATCCTGCCGCCGGCCTGTTTCGCTTCCAGAATCCAGCCGTGCAGGCGTTCGGCGGCCGCCTCGTCGATCATCGGGCCGAGGAATACCTCCTTGTCGCGCGGGTCGCCGGCCTTGAGCTTCTTCGTGGCGGCGACCAGCTTGCGCTTCAGCGCGTCGTAGACATCTGCGTGGGCGTAGATGCGCTGCACGCCGATGCAGCTCTGTCCGGACTGGTAGAACGCGCCAAACACCAGCCGCTGCACCACGCGATCGAGCTGCGCGCCCTGGTCGGCGTCGACGATGCAGGCGGCATTGCCGCCCAGTTCCAGCACTACCTTTTTGCGTCCGGCGCGTGCCTTCAGTGCCCAGCCGATCTGGCCGCCGGTGAACGAGAGCAGCTTGAAGCGCTCGTCCTCGACCAGCGGTGCGGCATGGTCGCCGTCCAGCGGCAGGATCGAGAACGCGCCCTTCGGCAGATCGGTCTCGGCCAGCACCTCGCCGATGATCAGCGCGCCGATCGGGGTCTTCTCCGACGGTTTCAGCACGAACGGGCAGCCGGCGGCGATCGCCGGCGCCACCTTGTGCGCGACCAGGTTCAGCGGAAAGTTGAACGGCGTGATGAATGACACCGGCCCCAGCGGCACGCGCTTGGTGTAGCCGTGATAGCCGTCCAGACGGCTGGCCAGTTCCAGGTTGATCGTTTCGCCGTTGATGCGCACGGCTTCTTCGGCAGCGATGCGGAAGGTCTCGATCAGCCGGGTCACCTCGCCGGCCGCATCCTTGATCGGCTTGCCGGCCTCGATGCACAGCGCCTCGGCCAGTTCGTCGCGGCGCTCGGCGAAGCGCTGCGCGCAATGCTGCAGCACGGCCTGGCGCGCCCACGGCTTGAACTCGCGCATGTGCCTGGCCGCCTTCACCGCGGCGGCGATCGCCTGCTCGGTGGCCTTCGCGTCCGGTACCGCGACGCGGGTGGCGAGCTTGCCGTTGTACTTGTCGCGCACGTCGAGCATGGCCTTCGACGTCTGCGGCCGGTTGGCAAGGTAGTACGGGTAGGTCTTGTTCAACATGGCGCTTGCCTGCGGTTGCGATCCGGCAAGGATAGGGCGTGGTGTTGTTCAGGGGTCGTGAGCTGCTGTCGTCTGCCAGTGGGTGAACCTGGTTTCGCGCTGGCCGCGACGGCCACACGGGCATGATGTCGAGGCTCTCCCGGCGGCGACACAAGGCTGCATGGCCATGCGCCAGCTTGCCGAACATCAATTCACGCCGGCCGCCGCCCCGTCCATGAACAGCCCGATCACCATGTCGAACTCTTGCCGCAGGTCGAGGCCCGGCTCGCTGAGCCAGCGCATCAGGGCACCCAGGTAGAGGTAGTGGAAATAGATGCCCAGTTGTTCGGAGCGATGCTGCGGCGCCAGTTCGCCGCGATCCTGGGCGGCTTCGATCAGCATCACCCAGAGCGGAAGCAGGCCGCGATCTTCCTTCGGCCTGGCGCCCGGGTCGAAATTGGCGAACTTGTAGCGGATGTAGGGCAACAGGATATCGGCGTGCTGTTCGCACCAGTGCGCCGATTCGTGCAGCAGTGCCGTGGCGCCGGCGCGGAAGCCGGCACGTTCGTGCAGGCTGAAGTCGCGTGTTGCGAGGTCTTTCGAGAGGGAAGCTTCCAGCGTGTGTTCCAGCAGAGCTTCTTTGGCCGGAAAGTATTTGTACAGGGTGCGCTTGGATACGCCGGCCTGGGCGGCGACCTGCTCCATGGTCACCTGGGCATAGCCGTGCGATGCGAACAATTGGCGCGCAACGAGGCCCATGTGTTCGGGCAACTCGGCCCGGCTTGATGGCCGGGGACGCGGACGGGAAGATGGCATGGCTCAGACACTCGGTGGCATGTAAAGTATACGCCGTTTACTTTACATGGGAGCGTGACATGAAGCTCGTACTTCTGACCTGCGGCACCGAGGGCGATACGCGTCCGCTGGCCGCGCTGGGTCATGCCCTGCGCAAAGCGGGCCATGAGGTGGTTCTGCTGGGCGACGCGCGAACCCTGGGCACGGCGCATGCGCTCGGGATTCCAGCCACGCCGCTCTCCGGCGACATCCGCGAGCTGTTTGCCGACTGGGGACAACAAGGGCCGCGCGGCACGGCCAAGGCCATGGTGGCATTGACCAACAAGCACACGGCTGCGTGGATGCGGGAGACGCTGGCCGCGGCGGAAGGTTGCGACGCCATCGTGACGTCGGGCCTGGCCGGCTTCGTCGGGCTTTCGGTGGCCGAGCGCCTCGAGATTCCCGCCGCCATCGCGGGGATGATCCCGCTTACGCCGTCGCGCGAGTTTGCTTCGCCCTTCTTGCCGCCGGCCTGGGTCCCCGCCTGGTTGAACCGGGCCAGCCTCGCGTTCACCAACAAGCTGTTCTGGCTGGCTTTCAAGCAGGCGCTCAACCGTGCACGGGCGGAGGTGCTGGCCCTGCCGCCGCGGAAAACCGTGTGGAAGGATCTGCCCATGCTCTACGGCATCTCGCCGACGCTGCTGCCATCGCCCAAGGACTGGCCGGCGAATGCCACGCTGTGTGGCCAGTGGCTGCCGCCCATGGGTGAAAGCTACACGCCACCTCCGGCTCTGGCGGCGTTCCTTGCCGCCGGCACCGCGCCGGTCTATGTAGGCTTTGGCAGCATGACCGGCATCGACATGGCTGCCATGCTCGGTGCGGTGATCGCGGCGCTGGACGGGCGACGTGCCGTGTTCTGGCCGGGGTGGAACGGGATGGGCGACGCGCGTCTGCCGGACAATGTCCTGTGCATCGACGCCACCCCGCACGATTGGCTGTTTCCACGGATGGCTGCGGTGATCCACCACGGCGGATCGGGAACCACCCACTCGGCCCTGCGGGCAGGCAAACCCTCCATCGTCATGCCGTTCGCCGGGGATCAGGCGTTCTGGGCGGATCGCCTTCGTCGGCTGGGCGTGGCGCCGGCGGCACTCCCGGCGGCAAGCCCGGACACTGCGGCGCTTGCTGCAGCCCTCGATTTTGTCGCGCGGGAAACCGTCGTCGCGCGTGCGGCCGAGCTTGGCCGACGCATGGCCAGCGAAGACGGCCTCGCCGCGGCGGTCGCCGCTATCGAAGGGGTGCTTGGGAGGTAGGCGGCGCGGATGTCGGTTGCTACGCGATCCCTGCGTCGGCTCCGACCCACGCGTTTGCACAGCTTCAATGCCTTCTGTTTTCGCCATCTTGGCCGCGTTTCAGACCGCGGCTGCCTCGATGATCGAGATGCCGGCCCCGATATCCAGCTCCCGCTGCAGCGCAAAGCCCGCGGCGAGAGCGGGGTGACGTACTCCTGCCGCGTGCGTTGCTTTCCGGCGAGCAGTACCAGCATGTGGATGTCCGGCATCTTGGCCCAGTCCGGGCATCGGAGACCATGGCTTCCATCAGGAACAACCTGGCACCGGGGTCGGCGGTGCGACGTATCACCCGCAGCGGGAGTTCGCCATCGACCAGGGATGCGCAGTCGCGCATTCTTTCCGTCGTTCGGCATCGTCTGGAGCAGCTTCGGTGCAAGCAATCCCTGCGTGTACGATACGGCCCATGGTGCCGTGCTTGCCATCAGAATCGAGTGGCAGCATTTTCAATATGGGTGCTGCGCAGCCACTTCACGACAACTCAGGAAGAGGACGTTCCCATGGTAAAGGTTCATGTCTGGCTGGCGGACAACGAGCACATCGGACACGCAGCCCTGACCATCGGAAGCGAATACGTCAGTTTCTGGCCTGACGGAGGCGCGGAAAAAAAGGATTTGAAGACCAAACGGAGTCAGCCCGGCATGCTGATGCAAAGCCTTCAGCAGGATATTTACAACGAGGGCAACCGGCAGCCGGTGACCGTGGAACTTCCCCTGCTGGACGAGGCTGCCGTGCTCCGATTCATCATCAACCTTCAGAAGGACACACCGCGCTATCAGATCGCGCGGAACAACTGCTCACACGTCGTCGCGCTCGCTTTGATCGAAGGTGCGAAGCGAGGCCCTTCGTTCACCCCGCACGCAGGCGAGTACAACCGATTCGGTCGCGTGTTGGGTTGGGGTATCTGGACGCCGGCCCAAGTGCTCAAATTCGCCAGAGAGCTGCAGCAATCTTGAAGATCATCTACACCCCTGCGTACAACATCGACTTCGGTCTGCTCAATCGGCTGCATCCGTTCGATGGCAGGAAGTACGCCAAGGTTGCCGAGAGCCTCCACGCACTGACCGGTGTCGAGATGGCAGAACCGCTGGCGCCTGTCGATGAAGCGACAGTCCAAACCTTCGTCGGTTCGATCTTCGGAAACCTGCTGTCGAGCAAACGCTACATTCTGCAGGCACTCGAGCTTCCATGGATTCCCTTGCTGCCGTTCTCGATGATCGATCGGCGTATCCTGACGCCGATGCGCTGGGCGGTGAGCGGCACGCTCACAGCGGCACGCGCGGCGCTACGCGAAGGCGGGCATGTCTGGAACCTGTCCGGTGGCTATCACCACGCCAGCCGCAACGCAGCCGAGGGCTTCTGTGTCTACAACGACATCGGCATCACGGTGGAGCAGTTGCGAGGCGACAACACGCTGGGCACCGAAGACCGGATTCTGATCGTCGATATCGACGCCCATCACGGCAACGGCAACGCGCATGTGTTCATGGACGACAAGCGAGTGGATATTCTGGATATTTACAACGACACCATCTATCCACGCGACGGCTTCACTCGACAGCGGGTCGACATCGACCTTCCTCTGCGCAACGCCGTGTCCGGTGACGAATATCTGGCCCGGTTGCGCAGCGGGCTGGGCGAGGTGATCGGTGGGCACGCGTTGGCTTTCGTGGTGGCCGGAACCGATGTGCTGGCTAGCGATCCACTCGGCGGCATGCGTCTTTCCGTGGCCGATTGCGTCGAACGCGACGCGCTCGTGCTGGATCGACTCTCGTCGCTTGGCACCTCGGCAGTGTTCGTCGGTGGCGGCGGCTACGGCAAGGAGAGTGCCGCGGCCATGGCTGCGAGCATCAGCAATCTTGTTCGGCGGTAGCAAGAGCAGCAAACGCAGAATCAGGTTTGCTCATCCGCGAGGTTTCGTGGCATCACACTCCTCCACCCGCAACCCCAACTCACCATCCGCCAGTCGTGCGCGCAGCGCCGTGCCAGCCTCGACGCCCTGCGTCGAGCGCAGCACCTTGCCGGCCTCGTCGAACAGAATGGCGTAGCCGCGTTCCAGCGTGGCCAATGGGCTGACCGTATGCAGAGCGCGCGCGGCTTGCTGCAGGGTGAGGCGGTCGCGTTCCAGACGACGCTCGATGGCGTGGCGCAGGCGCTGGGTGAGTTCGCCGAGGCGATGGCGCAGCAGGGGTAACCGCTGCTGCGGGTGTTGCCCGAGCAAGCGGGACCGCGCGCGGTCGAGCTGCGACTGGCGGCGTTGCTGCTGTTCGCGCATTGCCCCGAGGAGGCGACGGTGGAGATGGACCAGCCGCTCGCGATCGCGTTGCAGCCGCGCCTGCGGCCGCTGCGCCTGCAATCGCGCCAGCAGATGGTCGACGCGTTGCGCGTTCCCCTGCATGCGTCGTTGCTGCAGGGTAGCCAGGCGCTGCTGCAGCTGCCGCAGGTGGCGATCGACCGCCACCGCGTCGGGCACCAGCAGTTCGGCGGCGGCCGAGGGCGTGGGCGCGCGCAGGTCGGCGACGAAGTCGGCGATGCTGAAATCGATCTCGTGGCCCACCGCGGAAACCACCGGCACCGCGCTGGCGTGGATCGCCCGTGCCACCGCTTCGTCGTTGAATGCCCACAGGTCTTCCAGGGAGCCGCCGCCGCGGGTCAGCAGCAGCACGTCGTAGCGTGCGCTGGCCGATGCCTTGCGCAGCATCGCCACGATCGCCGGCGGCGCCTCGCGGCCCTGTACCGGCACCGGCAAGATCTCGACATCAGCCAATGGCCAGCGCCGCGCCAGCACGCTCAGCACGTCGCGGATCGCCGCGCCGGTGGCCGAGGTGACCACGCCGATGCGCCGTGCGTAACGGGGCAGGGCACGCTTGCGCGCCGGGTCGAACAGGCCTTCGGCATCGAGCCGGGCCTTGAGCTGCTCGAACTCGCGCTGCAGCGCGCCTTCGCCGGCCGGCTCCATGTATTCGGCGACCAGTTGGAACTCGCCGCGCGGTTCGTACAGGCCGACCTTGGCGCGCAGCAGCACCTGCATGCCGTCGACCGGGCGAAAGCGCAGCACGGAGGCTTTCATCTTGAACATCGCGCAGCGCACCTGCGCGCCGCTGTCCTTCAAGGTGAAGTACAGGTGGCCCGAGGCCGGCTTCGCCACGTTGGACAGCTCGCCTTCGATCCACACCTGCGGCAGCGCGTCGCCCAGCAGGTCGCGAACCAGCCGGTTGAGCGAGCTGGGGGTCAGCACGTGGCGGGGGGTGTCGGGGACGGACATGGGGCGAAGAGCCTAGCATGCCGCTACGGTGAAGTCGTGAAAAAACATCCGCTTGGGAGGTGAATCAGAACAAATGTCTCATGTGTCGTGGCCGGCCCCGCGGGCGTCGGCTTCGCGCGCCGTGCGCTGGCGGCGGCGCAGGCGCCAGCCGCGGATGCCCAGGTTCAGCGCGAACCAGGCGCACAGCACGGCGACCGGCCAGCCGATCCAGGCCGGCCACAGTGCCGCGATCACGCCCAGCACCAGGAGCGCCGCGGTGGCCAGGAACAACGGCCTGGCCGAGGTCGCACCGAGCACGCGGCGATGGCCAAGCGCGGCACCGACGCTGTTGGCCAGGCGCAACGCACCCGCCGCGGCACGCCCGGAGCTGCCGCCGCCATGGCGCACGCGCGGTCGCGCCTGGCTGGTGCGTACTTTCTCGGCATGGCCGCGGCGATGGTGCGGCGCCAGCACGATTTCGGTGGCGTTTTCCAGGTCGTGCTCGTACTGGGCGGCGAGCTTGCCGGCGAACGTGGCGTCCTCGATCGCCACGTCCAGCTCCTGGTTGCCCAGCCAACTGGCGAGGTTGAGGTTGGATGAGCCCACCCGCGCCCATTGCCCGTCGGCCACCGCGGTCTTGGCGTGCAGCATCGAGCCGTTCCATTCGAACACGCGGATGCCGGCCTTCAGCAGTGGCCTGTAGCCCGCGCGGGACATGTTGGCCACGGCCGGGATGTCACTGCTGCCGGGTACCAGCAGGCGCACGTCGACGCCATCGCGGGCGGCCGCCACCAGTGCCTGCACGTAGGGTGCGATGCCCACGAAATAGGCGTCGGTGAGCCACAGCGTGCGGGTGGCCAGCGAGGCGATCAGCTGGTCGAGCCGATACATGCCGGCGGTGGAGGGCTGGGTGGCGATCAGGCGCAGTGCGACGTCACCGGCGGGTGTGGTCGGCTCGGCCGCGCTCGGGAATTCGCGCAGCGGCGTGCCGGTGGCGCTCCAGCTTTGCGCGAATGCCGCTTCCAGCTCGGTCACCACCGGGCCGCGCAAGGCGACGCCGGTATCGCGCCACGGCGGCACGTCGCGCGCGGGGTTGCCCAGCCATCTGGCGCTGATGCACACGCCGGAAAGGAAACCGGTCACGCCATCGACCACCAGCGACTTGCGGTGGTCGCGACTGAGCCAGCCGAAGGTCTGCCCCAGCTGCAGCGGGTTGTACACGCGCACTTCGCCACCGGCCGCGCGCAGCGGTGCCCAGAAGCCGCTGCGCGACTGGCCCAGGCAGCCGACCCAGTCGACCACTACGGCCACGAACACGCCGGCCTGCGCGCGCTCGACCAGCGCATCGCGGAATTCGCGGCCCACCACGTCGTCGCGCACCATGTAGTTTTCCAGCAGCACCCGCTGGCGCGCGCCGCGGATCGCTTCCAGCCACGCGGCATAGTTGGCTGCCGCATCGATCAGCAGGTCCACCGCGTTGCCGCTGAGCAACGGTGCCCCGGCAGCGCGGCTCAGCGCTTGCTGCGCCAGCAGGCGACTGGACGAGGACGACGACGGCGACAAGGGGTCGGGCATGCATCGAGTGTAGGCGATGGGGATGTCGATGCGCCGTGGCGGCGGCTTCTGGCATGATCGGAGGATGCCCGCCAAGCCGCGCTACAGCGACACCGACGCTTGCGCCCACGACCTCGCCGATGCGCTGGGGCCGGATCTGCGCATCGCCGCGCCGCTGGGCCTGGGCAAGCCGCACGGCCTGCTCAACGCGTTGTACCGGCTCACCGCCGGCGACCCGACGCGTTCGATGCGCCTGTACACCGCGCTGTCGCTGACCCGGCCGCAGCCGAAGGCGGGGCTGCAGCGGCGCTTCCTGCTGCCGTTCCTCGATCGCCATTTCGGCGCCGACGCGGTCGACCCGCAATACGCCCTGGACGAGGCGCGCGATGCCTTGCCGCCAAACGTCGTGGTGCACGAGTTCTACCTGCAGAGTGGCGCGCTGCTGCATTCGGGCAGTGCGCAGCGCAACTACATCAGCCAGAACTACACCCATGTGGCGCGCGACCTGGCGTTGCAGGACATCAACCTGCTGGTGCAACTGGTCGCACGCCGCGAAACCGCCGAGGGTGTGCGCTACAGCCTCTCGTGCAACCCCGACCTGACACTGGATTTCCTGCGCCAGTTGCAGCTGGCAGGCGCACGCCGGCCGCTGTGCGTGGCGGTGGTGCATCCCGACCTGCCGTGGCTGGGCGGTGATGCCGAGGTGCCGGCGGATTACTTCGACGTGGAGCTGCAGCCGGAATCCTCGCCGCGCCTGTTCGCGCTGCCGCGGTTGCCGATCGACCTGGCCGAATATGCGATCGGCCTGCACGCCAGCAGCCTGGTGCGCGACGGCGGCTGCCTGCAGATCGGCATCGGCGCGTTGTCCGACGCCCTGGTCAAGGCCTTGCTGCTGCGCCAGCAGCAGAACACCGCCTGGCGCTGCATGCTGGTGGCGCTGGACCCGGCCGGCAGCACCCATGCGCAGGCAGGCGCGCTCGGTGGCCTTGCACCATTGGGGACCGGCTTGTACGGCGCCAGCGAGATGGTGATGGACGGCTTCATGCACCTGCAGCGCGGCGGCATCCTGAAGCGGCGCAGCTGGGACAACCTTGCGCTGGAGCGCGCCTCGCTGTCCGGCCGGCTGAATCCGGGCACGCCCGGCGGTCATTATCTGCGCGGCGCATTCTTCCTCGGTTCGCGCGACCTGTACGAATGGCTGGCCGCCACCGAGGCGAGCGACCCGGACGCGATCGACATGTGCGCGGTGTCCAACGTCAACCAGCTGTACGGCGACCAACAGGCATTGGCCACGCTGCAGCGACGCGACGCGCGTTTCTTCAACACCTGCATGATGGCGACCCTGCTCGGTGCGGCGGTGTCCGATACGCTGGAGGACGGCGCGGTGGTCAGCGGCGTCGGCGGCCAGTACAACTTCGTGGCGATGGCGCACGAGCTGCCGGGCGCGCGCTCGGTGCTGCTGCTGCGCGCCACCCGCCGCCATCGCGGCGGCATCGAGAGCACGATCCGCTGGAGCTACGGCCAGACCACGATCCCGCGCCACCTGCGCGACATCGTGGTCACCGAATACGGCGTCGCCGACTTGCGCGGCAAGAGCGACAGCGAATGCATCGAGGCGATGCTGTCGATCTGCGATGCGCGCTTTCTGGACGCGCTGTGCGCGGAGGCGAAATCGCGCGGCAAGCTGGCGGCGGATTTCGCCATACCCGATGCCTGGCGCCGGCACCAGCCCGATGCACTGCACGAATCGCTGATGCCATTCCGGCGCAAGGGCCAACTGCCGGTGTTCCCCTTCGGCAGCGATTTCGACGAGGTCGAACAGCGCCTGTTGCCGGCGCTGGAATGGCTGCAGTCGCGCAGCAGTCGCTGGCGCGGCCGCTGGCAAGTGCTGCGCGCCGCGGTGCGTCCCGGCGAGGCGATGGAGGATGAAGGCGCAGCCTTGGCGCGCATGGGCCTGGATGCGCCCAAGGGCCTGCCCGAGCGCATCCAGCGCCGTCTGCTGCAAGCCGCGCTGCGCCGGCGATCGACGTAGGGCGGGCACGGCCCGCCGGCTTTTGTCGTCGGCGCCGTGCAAGGCCGGCGGGCCATGCCCGCCCTACGCCTGGACGCGTCGCACCCGTGGGCGACGCTCTTGAGCTTTTGCGAATCCCGAATCCCGAACCCCGATTCCCGATTCCCGATTCCCGATTCCCGATTCCCGGCGAGCGGGCTCCTTATGTGTCGATTCTCCTCGGAGGTTGGGGGAGAATCGCCGACTGATCATCGGTGGGAACGGGGAGACGCCGTCGGGCTCCTCTGGCTTCGCGCCTGCGCCGTAGATTCGCGCCCCC